>OLXK01000006.1_pt1 | contig 271892 bp, 245 predicted proteins | sample 1674321 | NCBI WGS metagenome assembly OLXK01 (sample SAMEA103958162, study PRJEB25191) | human gut metagenome | reverse complement strand
GATGGTACCAATGTTAACATGGGGTTTTGTTCTTTCATATTTTTGCTTTGCCATTCATCTTTCCTCCAAATCATAGTGGTTTTTGTTTTAAATTTGGCCTTTACGGCAATTGTACCACATTGTCTGCTTGCTGTAAACTATGTAACAGAGAATATAATAAAAAAACCTCAATATAAAATTGAGGTAAATTTTTTTGGTGGCGGCGCACGGATTTGAACCGCGGACACTGCGGGTATGAACCGCATGCTCTAGCCAACTGAGCTACGCCGCCATATTTATTTGGAGCTGATGACCAGGATTGAACTGGTGACCTTATCCTTACCAAGGATACGCTCTGCCGACTGAGCTACATCAGCGTCCTAACTGAATTTGGTTGCGGGGGCTGGACTTGAACCAACGACCTTCGGGTTATGAGCCCGACGAGCTACCAACTGCTCCACCCCGCGATGAAAGTTGGTGGAGAGGGTTGGATTCGAACCAACGAAGCGAAACGCGGCAGATTTACAGTCTGCTCCCTTTAGCCACTCGGGAACCTCTCCATATTTTGGAGCTGGCAATAGGACTTGAACCCACAACCTGCTGATTACAAGTCAGCTGCTCTACCTGTTGAGCTATGCCAGCACTCGCTAGTGACAAATGATATTCTACATTATGTTTAACCATTTGTCAACAGTATTTTTACTTATTTTTTAGATTTTTTTCAAAATCTTTTAAAAGTAGAAATACCAAAGAGCAGCTACAGCAAGTATAATACGATAATATGCGAAACTTGTCAAGCTATATTTGTTCAAAAATTTCAAAAACCATAAAACGGAAAAGTAAGAAACGATAAAAGCCGTTACAAAACCGATGGCCAGCATCTGAAATTCACTGCCTGTAAGATGATGCATATTCTTCATCAGGTCATAAAGACAGGCTGCAAACATCAGCGGCACGGCAATTAAAAAGGCAAAGGAGGCTGCCGCCTCACGGCTTAAACCAACAAGCAGAGCACCGGCAATAGTGCTGCCGCTGCGAGAAAAGCCGGGCCACAGCGAAAGCAGCTGAAAAGCACCGACAACAGCAGCCTGTTTTAATGTAAGTTTATCAATGTCATTTTCAAGCTGGTCCTGCCTGTCTTTGGTTTTATATTCGGCAAACATCATCCAGAAAGCACCCAGCACAAGCCCTACAGCTACCGTAAACGGCGAGAAAAGGTAGGTTTTAATATAACTGTACCCCAGATAAGCAACGCCCATTACCGGTACAATTCCGGCTGCCACATGCCATACGCTGAGCCCCTTATCCGGCTGCCAGCCTTCTTTTGTAAAAAAGCGTGCAAAGCGTTCTTTGTAAATAAAAACCACCGAAAGTATTGCGCCAAGCTGAATAAATACATCAAACAAATCGGCAACAGGGCCATCAAAGCCAAGCATATTGCCAACTATTATCATGTGTCCGGTTGACGATACCGGCAAAAATTCGGTAACGCCTTCCACAATGCCTATAATTACTGCAATTAAATTGTTGTCCATGTTCATCTGCCTTCCGCCGCAAGGGCTTTAGTATATAATATTTTAATTATACTATTATTCCGGCAATCCGCCAACTAAAAATATAATACTTGAATATTAAAATAACCTTAAACAGGCAAAAGTAAAGGCAGCGGCGTCCATAACCGCTGCCTTCTGTATATCGTTGCTGCTGAAAAATCCGTTTCACGAGGCTTCAGTCACCGAAGCACAAACCCATTTGCCTTCCTGTGCGTATAATTTCACTGTCTAACGGGACTAACCGTGGTTGTGCGGCGACCTTAGCAATAGGTTCCGTTACAATTTTGTCGCCTTGCAGTGACACCATTACGTTGTATTCCTTGCGTATGCAAGCCTCGGCTGCTGCCACACCGTAGCGGGTGGAAAGCACCCTGTCAAACGCTGTAGGCGATCCGCCGCGCTGTAAATAACCTAATACTGTACACCGCGATTCAATTCCTGTCCGATTTTCAATTTCACGTACGAGTTTTTCGCCTGCCCCGCCAAGGCGGAGGGGCTCAAAACTTCCTTCAACTACTCTGGCTACGGACAGCTCACCTCCAATCGGTTTCGCACCTTCAGCCACAACAATAATACTGAACTTTTTACCGCTTTTTCTGCGCTCCTCAATCTTTCTCAGCACAGAATTTATATCGTAAGGGATTTCCGGCAGCAAAATTACATCCGCACCGCCCGCAATTCCTGAATGCAGGGCAATCCAACCGGCATAACGGCCCATAACTTCAAGCGCCATTACGCGGTGATGTGATTCTGCCGTTGTGTGCAGCCTGTCCAATGCTTCTGTCGCCATTGCCATTGCCGTGTCAAAGCCGAATGTGCGCTCCGTACACTGCAAATCATTGTCAATCGTCTTGGGCACTCCCACCACTTTAACATCGCATTCCGCAGCAAGCTTGGCTGCGATATTGAGGCTGCCGTCCCCGCCAATAACCACAAGCGCTTCAATATTCCTGTCACGCAGGTTTTTTACAACTTCTTCGCGCTTATCATAAAAAACATATTTGCCGTTTTCTTCCACGGCAAAGTGGAAGGGGTTATCACGGTTAGTCGTTCCTAAGATCGTTCCTCCACGCGGAAGAATCCCTGATACAGACGCATAATCCATTAGTTTCATCGTTCCGGTAATCAAACCATTGAATCCGTTTTCTATACCATAAATTTCGTAACCGTTCTTAAGCGCAGTCTTAACAACCGCTCTGATAACTGCGTTCAATCCCGGGCAGTCACCGCCGCCCGTAAGCACTGCTAACCTGCCTTTTACCTGTGCCATGATAACCCCCGCACTTATTTATAAAACAACTTTCAGTCTACATTCCAGAGGGTAAAGCCCTCGGCGCTGATACGGATGGACTCGGTACCGTCAAATTTATCATAGCAGAGATTGCCGTCTTCCATGTATCCGGGCCATGCCGTTACAATAACATATTTTTCACTGAGTTTTGCCAAAAGCTCGGCAATGTCAATATGGAACACCGGAACAAACAAAGTTTGCAGACGGTCCAGCAAAATAACATCGGAATTATAGGTATCCAGAATTTCACCCATCATTACAGCTGCTTTGTCCCTGCGTTCTGCGGGAGGAATTTCCAAAAACTGTTCGGTAATCAAAAGGCGGCAATCAATATAATCCCATTTTTTGTCTGCTGCCGCTTCTCTTAAAACTTTACTTTTGCCGCTGCCGGGTTTGCCTGTTACAACAACCACCTTCACCGGCTGGTTTTTAGCTTCTTCAACTACTTTTTCAAATTCCTCTACCTGATTCATTTGTATTACCTCCCTTAAATTTTACGGACTTTTTACTTTGTAAAAAATATATTCGCTGTCAAGGCGCAAAATCCTCTAAAAAAAATAACATCATTCAGAAATTTCTAAACGATGTTATTTTCTATTTCAATATTAACGCTCTCAGCGCTTGTTTTTCAGGCTGCGGCTGGCAAAACGCTCGCTGGGGTCCATGGAAAGCAGGCCGGAATAAACGCTGCTTAAATCGGTGCCGCTTCCTTCGCTGGTAATATATTTTTCAAGCTTGCGTTTTACTCTCTGCAAAGCGTTGTCGATTGACTTGATATGGCGGTTCAGTTCGGTTGCAATTTCCTGATATGATTTGCCGTCAAGATAGCTTATCAGCACGCGCCATTCAAGGTCGCTCAAAATATTGTTCATTTTATTTTCGATATCGACAAATTCCTCGCGGCTGATAATCATATCTTCGGGGTTGGCAACCTTCACTCCCGAAACCACGTCCATCAGCGTGCGGTCGGAATCTTCCTCGTAAATAGGCTTATTAAGCGATACATATGAATTAAGCGGTATATGCTTCTGCCGTGTTGCCGTTTTAATGGCGGTAATAATCTGCCTTGTTACGCAAAGCTCCGCAAAAGCGCGGAAGCTTGAAAGTTTGTCCCCTTTAAAATCGCGAATCGCTTTATAAAGGCCTATCATGCCTTCCTGTATGATGTCCTCGCGTTCCGCCCCTATTAAAAAATAACTTCTGGCTTTGGCACGCACAAATTTACGGTATTTGTGCAGCAAATATTCCTGAGCCAGCACATTGTCTTCCTTCGCTTTTAAAACAACTTCCTCATCGGTCATTTTTTCAAAAGCGCTGTATGGATTAGTCGGTGTTTCTGCGCTCATCTGAACGCCCTCCGTTAATTTCTTTATAAGATAAGTGCTTTAATTATACAATATTTCTTTCGGGCGCGTCAATTTACCGGCGGCGCAGTTTTTCAAAATGTGCGCGCACATGCTCATGCAGCCTTCCGCCAAGTTCATTGCGCCCCAGGCCGCCTGCCGAAGCCTGCACTTTTTCTTCTATCTGTTTTTTGGCGCGTTTGTATTCTTCGCGGAACTCACGCGCCGAAATGCGGTAAGCGCCGCTGCCGAGTATATTAATCTGTTCGGCGTAGTCGCTGGTAACAACAAATACCTTGTCGCCGTTTCTGTTCAGCTCATAGGTTTTGCGTTCAATCCACGAATCTGCCGTTTCGCCTTCATCAGTATAAATAACGGTTACAGTGCCGTAGTTTTCTTCTTCACTGCTGCCCTGCACTTCCTGCGCGTCAAACACTACAAGCCCCAGATATCCTTTAAAGGCTACGTATTCGGCAATTTTTTCACGCAGCAAATCGCGTGCGTGCTCCAAATTTTCACTGCGGATTTTCTTAAAATCGTTCCAGTTGTTTATTACGTTGTAACCGTCAACAATAAGCCACTCACGCATTTTTTGCCGCCTCTTGCCCGCGCTGGCGCACAACCTCATACATCAAAACGGCTCCCGCCGCCGCTGCATTAAGCGAATTTACGCCGCCCTGCATCGGCAGGCTGACGATAATGTCGCAGTTTTCCTTAACAAGCCGTCCGAGCCCTTTGCCTTCCGCGCCGATAACCAGCACCAGCGGCCCGGTTAAATTGGCTTTGGTGTAGGGCTCGCCGTCCATATCGGCACCGGCAACCCAAAAGCCCTGTTTTTTCAAATCTTTAAGCTGCTGCACAATATTGCCTATTTGTATAACCGGCACATATTCCACCGCACCGGCGGAAATTTTGGCAACAACGACGTTCAGCGGGCAGCTGCGGCGTTTCGGCAGCAGAATGCCATGCACACCTGCAGCGTCTGCCGTGCGAATAAGCGCGCCAAGGTTCTGCGGGTCCTGCAGTTCGTCAAGCAGCAGCAAAAACGGTGCTTCGCCCTTAGCGGCAGCTTTTTTAAGCGCGTCCTCCAGAGTTTTAAACTCTACCGGCGCAGCATAAGCAACCACGCCCTGATGGCGCACTCCCTGTGCAAGTTTATCCAGTTTGTCGCTTTTTACAAATTCCACCGCCACACCTTTTTCCTTAGCTGCGGCAATAATTTCCGTTACTCCCCTCGCACCGTCCTGAACCATTACTTTATTCAGCGCGCGGCCGCTGCGCAAAGCCTCTGCAACGGGGTTTCTTCCGGCAATAAATTCTTCTTTCATAACTTCACCTTTAGTTTTTTTCTGCGGCTTTTTTAGCTTTTAAAATAGCTTCAAGGCGTCCGCAGCTCATGGCACCTTCGCGGCAAATGCCTTCGCTTACGCAGGTCGGGCCGGCGTTTTCAAAAATAACCGGCGCAACGCGTTTGCATTCTGCCAGCATCTTTTCCGCCAGCGCGCGGATTTCCCACTGCGCACGCATGCAGCAGCGCAGGCTGAAAAAGTTCAACAGCGAACGGGCATTAAAAGTGCAGACGATTTTTGTTTCCGCCGCATTAGGCAGCACATAGCGCGCGTCCTCTGCCGGAATGCCCATTTCCGTAAATTTATTGTAGGCATCCTGCAGCTTCTGCATTAAATCTTCAAACTCAGCTTTTGCTTCCGGTTTGGCCGCAATGGAAGGAGGCATAATTACCTCAAAATTATGTTCTTTAACATAACGCTGCGACTGCTGCGAATAAGAAGCAATGCGGTGGCGTACAAGCTGATGCGTTAAAACGCGCGAAACGCCTTCAATGGCAAAGGTAAAGGTAACATGTTCCAGCGTGGAAAAATGCCCCATCGAAACAAGTTTGCGCACCAGTGCAGCTGCCTGTTCATCAGAAATTTTTTCTTCAAGCTGCGCCGCACCGATAGGAGAATAGCAAAGACGAGCGCTCATGGCAACTGTCTTTTCCGGTTCCGGCGTATGCCTTACTAATTTTACCTGCATATTTTACCTCATTTTGTCTTAAAATCATCAATAATGATATTAAAAGCCTGTTCCATAATTGTTCCCAGGCGTTCATCTTCGTTGTTTAAAAACAGCCAGCCGATAAGCGCTTCAAAAGCCGTGCTCATACGGTATTCGTGCACGCTGGCACTTTTGGGCACGGAAGATTTTGTATTGCGCCCGCGTTTTACAACGGCCAGTTCCTGTTCGTTAAGCGTATCCATCAAAGCTGCCAGAGCCCTGGCCTGATACACGGCCGATACCGCTTTGGAGCTTAAATCATGTATAACGCGCACATGGCTTGATGCTGCCAGAAAGCGCAGGCGTACATACAGCGAAAAAACCACATCGCCCACATACGCCAGAAGCACGGGGTTCATGCTGCCTGCTTCCGGTAAAGAAACTCCGGCAGCCTGCACGGCTGCCAGAGCATGTTCTTTCACTAATTTATACTGTTCAAACTTCACTGTTTTTTCCACCGTACTCCCTGCGGAGTGTCCTCAAGCACAATGCCAAGGCCTGTTAAAGCATTGCGCAGTGCGTCTGCCTGAGCGTAATTTTTAGCAGCACGCGCTTCCTGGCGCAGGCTTACAACCGTTTCAATCAGCTTGTCTTCAAGCGAAGCATCTTTTTCTGCCGCAGGCTGCGCGGAAGTTTCCAGCACGCCGATAATGCCGCAGAACTCCGCAAAAAGTTTTTCCATATTTTCAACCAGCTTGCCGTCCGGTTTTTCGCTGCCTGTGCTGATATGCTGATGATAAATATTAATTTCTTTTGCCAGTTCAAACATAAAGCTGATTGCAAGCGCAGTATTGAAATCGTCGCTCATGGCTTCCATAAAGCCGCTGCGCAGTTCCTCCAGTTTTGCGTAAAGCGCTTTACTGGTTTCTGTTGGGCCGCCGCTGATAAGCTGAGCCAGTTCTTTTAAATTGTCCTGTGCGGTTTTTAAACGTGCCAGGCTGCGCTGAGCTTCCTTCAGGCGCTCGTCGCTGAAATCCAGCGGGCTGCGGTAATGCGTGGAAAGAATGAAAAAGCGCAGTGTTTCCGGCTCGAAGTGTTCCAGAATATCGGCAACGGTAAAGAAATTGCCAAGCGATTTGGACATTTTTTCTTCGTTGACGGTAATAAAACCGTTATGCAGCCAGTAGCGTACAAACGGATGCACGCCGGTGCAGCCTTCAGACTGGGCAATTTCGTTTTCGTGGTGCGGGAAAATAAGGTCGCTGCCGCCGCCGTGGAAATCAAAGCTTTCGCCAAGGTATTTCATGCTCATGGCAGAGCATTCAATATGCCAGCCCGGGCGTCCGTTGCCCCACGGGCTTTCCCAGTACGGTTCGCCGGGTTTGGCTGCTTTCCACAGCGCAAAATCAAACGGGTTGTGTTTTTTGTCGTTAACGTCAACGCGGGCGCCGGCCATCATATCTTCCAGCTTGCGTCCGGAAAGTTCGCCGTAGCGGTCAAACTTTTCAACGCTGTAATATACGTCGCCGTCAAGTTCATAGGCATAGCCTTTATCAATAAGTGTCTGTACAACTTTAATAATTTCCTGCATATGCTCGGAAACACGCGGGTAAACATGCGCACGGCGTACGTTCAGCTTATCCATTACTTCAAAATAAGCATCAATGTAGCGCCCGCAGATGTCGCTCCACTGCACGCCTTCCTTGTTCGCCGTGTTGATGATTTTATCGTCAACATCGGTAAAATTCTGCACATGCAGAACGTCATAGCCTTCATGCTCCAAAAAACGGCGGATAACGTCCCAGGTTACAAAGGGGCGTGCATTGCCGATATGGGGATGGTTGTACGGCGTAACGCCGCAAACATACATATAGGCTTTACCGGGATGCAGAGGCACAAATTCTTCTTTCTTTTTGGTGAGCGTATTATAAACTTTAATAGCCATAGTAATTGCTCCTTAATATAACTTAACCCCAACTTTATCAAGGCTGTTTTTAATGCGGCTTACGGTACGTGCAAGGCCCAGAAGCGGAACCATTTCCGCAAGTTCCGGCCCGTGCTGGTTGCCGGTAAGCGCTACGCGGATAGGCATGAACACATTTTTGCCGCCCAGTTTGGTTTCTTTCTGGATAGCCTTAAAAGTTGCCTTTACGGAAGGACCGTCCAAAACTTCCAGCTTCGGCAGTTTGTCAAACAGCAGGCGGATTACTTCCGGTACGGTTTCTGCCAAAAGCACGTTTTTGGCATCATCATTTTCAAAATCAAAATTATCGGTAAAGTACATGGCAACATCATCCGGCACCTGTGCTGCGTAGGATACATGCTGCTGCGCGGTGGCAACAACGTCTTTCAGCCATTCCAGCTTGTCGCCGTATTCTTCGCCGTTAATAAAGCCTTTTTTAATCATATGCGGTTTGGCTGCTTCGTAAAACGCGTTGCGGCTCAGTTTGCGCATATAGTGCTGGTTAATCCAGTTCAGTTTGTCAATGTCAAATACAGCCGGGTTCTTGGCAACATGGTCCATGCTGAACTCTTTAACAAGCTCGTCCATGCTGAAAATTTCCTGTTCGCTGTTAGGCGCCCAGCCAAGAAGTGCCAGGAAGTTATCAATGGCTTCCGGCAGGTAGCCGAGCTGGCGGTACTGGTCTACGGAAGTTGCACCATGGCGTTTGGACATTTTGGTATGGTCCTTGCCGAGAATAAGGGAAATATGCCCGAAGGTAGGCTGTTCAAAGCCAAGTGCGTCATAAATAAGGCACTGGCGCGGAGTGTTGGAAAGATGTTCCTCGGCGCGGATAACATGGGTAATATGCATTAAAGAATCGTCGATAACAACGGCATAGTTATAAGTAGGAATGCCGTCGGATTTAACGATAACAAAATCGCCGATGCCGTTGGAATCGAACACAACATCGCCGCGTACCATGTCGCGAACCAAAATCTGTTTGTCGGCAGGCACTTTAAAACGTACGGTCGGTTTTCTGCCCTCGGCTTTATATTTTTCAACCTGTTCCGGCGTTAAATGGCGGCATTTGCCCATGTAGCGCGGCATTTTGCCTTCGGCAAGCAAAGCCTGGCGTTCTGCTTCCAGTTCTTCATCGGTGCAGTAGCAGTAATATGCCTTGCCTTCTGCCAGCAGTTTATCGGTATATTTTTTATAAATTTCCAGACGTTCGGTCTGGCGGTAAGGGCCGTTTTCGCCGCCTACGTCAATACCTTCGTCCCAATCCATGCCAAGCCATTTTAAAGCTGCCTTAATATTTTCTTCGCTTTCACGGCTGGAACGCTCAAGGTCGGTATCTTCAATGCGCAAAATCATTTTGCCGCCCATTTTGCGGGCAAACAGCCAGTTAAACAGTGCGCTGCGTGCGCCGCCGATATGGAAAGGCCCGGTAGGACTGGGCGCAAATCTTACTCTAACTTCATTAGCCATCAAACTCATTCCTCCAAAAAATTAATCTTTTATATTATAGCATAATCTGTTGAATGCGTCATATTTTAATCAGGCTTACGCAGGCTTCTGCGGCAATGCCTTCACCGCGCCCGGTAAAGCCCAGCTTTTCGGTTGTTGTAGCTTTTACGTTTACGGCGTCTTCACCAAGTTCAAGCGCTGCCGCAAGGTTAGCCCGCATCTGCGGGATAAATCCGGCAAGTTTTGGCCTTTGCGCAATGATTGTTACATCCGCATTGTTTACGTGCCAACATCGCTCCTTTAAAAGCGCAATGACATGTGCCAGCAGCTTCATGCTGTCCGCACCTTTAAAGCGCTCATCGGTATCGGGAAAATGCCTGCCGATATCGCCAAGGGCAGCCGCCCCCAAAAGAGCGTCCATTAAAGCATGCACGGCAACATCAGCATCGCTGTGCCCGTCAAGGCCAAGTTCATAAGGCACTTCAACCCCGCACAAAATAAGTTTGCGGTTTTCCGTAAGGCGGTGCACATCAAAGCCTGTGCCAACCCTAAACTGAGGAACTTTTATTTCCTGCTGCATAGCCATTCCCCTGTCTGCACAAATTTTTTCTGCCAAAAGCAAATCTTCCGGCGTGGTAATTTTAATGTTTTCGTAACTTCCTTCAGCAACGGCAACTTTTACTCCCAAACGCTCCACCAGCGAAGCGTCATCAGTTACTGCCGCACCGCGCAGGTTTTCGCTGCCGTAAGCACGGTGCAAAAGTTCCGCCTTAAAAATCTGCGGCGTCTGCACGGCACGCAGCAGGCTGCGCTGCGGTGTACCGGCCACAAAGCCGTTTTCATCAATAAGCTTAATAGTGTTTTTTACCGGCACCGCCGCTATGGCAGCCCCATATTTTACGGCAGCTTTCAAAGTGCGTTCAAACACCTCTTTGCCGGCAAAAGGGCGTGCGCCGTCATGCACGGCAATAAAACCGCCGCTGCCGGTTAAGGCAAGCGCATTTTTCACGCTGTCGGTGCGTTCTGCGCCGCCCGCCACAACTGCTGTATCAAGCAGCGGAAAAAGCTCCCGGTATCTGGCAAGCATTTCATTTATATCGTCAATTTCAGCTGCGCCTGCGGCTATAATGGTTTTATCCGCCATGCCGGTATCATTTATCATGCACAGGCACTGCACTAAAAGCGGCAGCCCTCCCAGCATGGCAAACACTTTGTTTTTGCCGAGGCCAAGCCTTTTTCCCGCACCGGCGGCAGGCACAATAACCGTAAGTTTATCCATACAAATCACCTGTTAGCAACTTTGGCAAAAACCATGCGCCCGGCAGAAGTCTGCAATACGGAAGTAACTTCCGCCATTACGGAAGAACCTATAAAGCGTCTGCCGTTATCGACGACTATCATTGTGCCGTCTTCAAAATAAGCAATAGCCTGCCCTGCTTCCTTGCCTTCGCGCAGCAAAAACACATTAATGTTTTCACCGGGCACAACCATCTGCTTAACGGCATTGGCCAGGTCGTTAATGTTTAAAACATCAATGCCCTGAATTTCTGCCACTTTGTTCAAGTTAAAATCGTTAGTTACAATAATCCACTGTTTTTGTTGAGCCAGCTTCACCAGCTTGGCATCAACGCCTTCCAGTTCCGGATAATCGGTATCGTCAACAAAAACACGCTCCGGGTTCTCCATTTGTATTTCATGGAGCAAATCAAGCCCGCGCCTGCCCTTGCCGCGTTTTAAGCCGTCAGAAGAATCGGCCAGTGTCTGCAATTCGCGGATAACGAATTTAGGCACTATCATAAAGCCTTCCAAAAAGCCTGTTTTTAAAATATCGCCAATACGGCCGTCAATAATTACGCTTGTATCAAGCAGCTTGTTGTCGCAGTAAACGCGGTCACTATCATAAGCGTCTTTAACGGCGGCAGGTTTAACCGCGCCTTTCAGCGACGGCAGGCTCCTGTCAAAAAAGCCTACAATATCCTGATGCTTGCGTAAAGCTACCTTGGCGCCGACCATGGAAAGCACTACGCTGAAAATAAGCGGGATATAAGGCCCGATAATAGGCAGATGCGAAAAAGGACCGCCCAAAAGGTTGGCCAGCACAAGGCCAATGGCAATGCCGAAGGTTATTACCATGATGTCGCTGGTAGGAACACGTGCCAGCAAAATGGCAATTTTCTCCGTCCAGCTCGTCATTTTACGGATAATAACAGGAGCCAGTGCCATGCCCATACTGCCAAAAACAAAAATTCCGACACTGCCTGATACGATTGTTGTAAAAGCAATGCCGAAAAAGCCGTTGCCATAAAATTTGTAATCAAAGTAATCCGAAATATAAGGCAGTAAATATTCTGTAAGTATAAGTCCGGTAACAGCAAAAACAACGACTATTGTAATCCGCAGCACTCTGTTTAACATTTTCTCACCTCCTTCAGGGTATAATCAGGGATTATGTTTATTGTACTACAAATCAGCTGGCAAAAACAGTACAAAAAATAAAAAACACCGTTTTTACCGGTGTTTTTCATTCAAAAAATTTATCAAGCCACTTTTCGGCGTCTTTCTGGCTTTCATCGCAAACCAGCATCATCTCGCTCACCAGTATCTGGCGCGCGTTTCCCAAAAGCCTTCGTTCTCCGGTGGACAGCTTTTTCTCGTTTTCCTGCGTCTGCAGGATATGTATAACTTCGGCAACATCAAGCACATTGCCGCTTTTCATTTTGTCAAGATACATATTAAAGCGCCGGTTCCAGGTAATGCCTTTGGCGTTAAACTCAACCGGTGTGCCGAGCACTTTTTCAATGCCCGGAATTTCATCTTTGCTGATAATATGGCGCAAACCGACACGTTCCACATTTTTAAGCGGCACCATAACACGCATATCGGTAAGAAGCATTACCATAACCAGATAATCTACCGCTTCACCGGCAAGCTCATGCTGCTCTATGGCCTGCACAATACCTGCACCATGCATCGGATATACAACTTTATCTCCTACGGAAAACATCGGCGCCCCTCCTTGTACAAAATGCCAGCTTTCGCCCTAATACTCTTTTATTGTAACACCAAGGAGTAAAAATGTCAAAATTTATTTATTTTATCATAGTAGTTAATTTGTGTCAACGCTTTTGCCGCATAAAACATACAAAAAAACGGGCCGTTAAGCCCGCTTTTTTAATTAAAAATTGCGTTCAGCGCTTCTTCAAGCGTCGCTGCCTGAATAATGCCCGACGTTTTCTGCTCCATATTAAGTTTTCCCTTTGGCACTACAAATTTTGTAAAGCCAAGGTTTGCGGCATCGCGTATGCGCCGCTCCGTACCGGCAACGCGGCGTATTTCGCCAGTAAGCCCCACTTCGCCCACCGCCAGCACACCGTGCGGCACGGGCTTGTTGCGGTAGCTAGATACCAGCGCTGCCGCAGCAGCAAGGTCTGCCGAAGGCTCGGTAATTTTCATGCCGCCTACAACGTTTAAATAAGCATCAAAATTGCCAAAATCCATGCCCAGCCGCCGCTCCAAAATAGCCAGCAGCATATTTACGCGGTTGTAGTCAAACCCTACGGCCGTACGCCGAGGCATGCCGTAAGGCGTTTTGGCAACCAAAGCCTGCACTTCAACCATAATCGGGCGGTTGCCTTCCATACAGGCGCAAACCACGCTGCCCGGCGCGTTTTCGGCACGGTTTTCCAAAAACAGCCCGGCAGGATTGACAACTTCTTTTAAGCCGCCGGTTTCCATCGAAAATATACCGCTTTCGCTGGTAGTACCAAAACGGTTTTTCAGCGCGCGCAAAACGCGGAAGGAATATGACCTGTCGCCTTCAAACTGCAGCACAACGTCAACCATATGTTCCAAAAGGCGCGGCCCGGCAATATTGCCGTCCTTAGTAACGTGCCCGATGATAATAACGGCAATGCCGGTTGCTTTGGCAAAACGCAGCAGCTTGGCAGTACATTCGCGCACCTGCCCCACGCTGCCCGCCGCCGTTTGCAGTTCAGGGTTATACATGGTCTGAATGGAATCTATAACAAGTATCTGCGGCTGTACTTCTTTGGCCTGCAAAAGCACGGCGTCAAGGTCGGTCGCGGTCATCACCAGCAGTGCCGTACCCGATTTGCCCAGCCTGCGCGCACGCATAGCAGTCTGCGCTTCCGATTCTTCACCCGACACATATAAAACTTTAATGCCCACGGCGCTGAAGCGGATACCGGCATCCAAAAGCATGGTTGATTTACCGATGCCCGGGTCGCCGCCCAGAAGCACCAGACTGCCGGGCACAAGCCCGCCGCCGAGCACTCTGTCAAATTCGTTAATGCCCGTTTTAAGGCGCTCAACTTCCGTAAGCATTACTTTATCAAGCGTTTTGGGCTTGGGTGCTTCTTTCGGCATTAAAAAACTTTGCTGCGGGCCGGAAGCCGGCGTTTCCAATTCTTCTGCCAGGCTGTCCCACGTGCCGCATTCAGGGCAGCGCCCCATCCATTTGGCCGTGGTGTAACCGCAGTTCTGGCACACAAATTTAGTTTTGGTTTTGGCCATTATTTACCTCCGCCGGATGTATTTCTTCGTGCGTTAACACCACTTCAACCTTTTTAGGCGTAAAAACAATGTTTCCGCTTTCGCCAACGCTTGCGCAAATGGTATCGCCCGCTTTAAACATGCCCGCCAGGTACAAATCGCTTACGGGGTCTTCCAGCATCTTGCGTACGGCACGGCGCAAAGGCCTTGCGCCATAACGCGTATCGCTGCCTTCTTTTACCAAAAGCTCCCTTGCTTCCTGCGAAACTTCCAGTGTCAGCCCGTTTTCGGCAAGTTTGGCGCGCAAATCGCGCAGCATATTTTTAATTATTTCAACAAGTTCGTCATAATGCAGGGAATCGAAAACCGTAATCTCGTCAATTCTGTTTAAAAATTCCGGGCGGAACACATTTTTAATTTCCGCCAGCACTTTATTTTTGCGGTCTTTATCTTCCTGCGCTTCACCAAGCGTAAAGCCCAGCGGTTTGGTATCGGCAAGCATCCGCGCACCGGCGTTGCTCGTCATAATAATCACGCAGTTGCGGAAATCAGTTGTGCGCCCCTGCCCGTCGGTAAGGCGCCCGTCCTCCATAATCTGCAAAAGCAGGTTGAATACGTCCGGATGCGCCTTTTCAATTTCGTCAAGCAAAATAATGGAATACGGCCTTCTGCGCACGGCGTCCGTAAGCTGGCCGCCTTCTTCATAGCCAACATAACCCGGAGGCGCGCCTACAAGGCGGGATGCCGTATGTTTTTCCATGTATTCGGACATATCAAAACGGATAAGCGCACGCTCGTCACCGAACATATTTTCTGCCAGCGCTTTGGCAAGTTCCGTTTTGCCTACGCCGGTCGGGCCAAGAAAGAGGAACGAACCCACCGGCCTGTTTTTATCCTTAAATCCGGCACGCGCACGGCGGATGGCTTTGGACACCGCTTCTACCGCTTCGCTCTGCCCAATAACACGCTTGTGCAAATCGTCCTCCATATGCAGCAGGCGTTCCGATTCTGTCTGCGTAAGTTTTTGCAGAGGAATGTTAAGCCACTGGGAAATAACCGCGGCAATGTCCTCCTCGGTAACTTCCGGCTGTTTGCCTATCGCGCGGTCATAATTGCTTTTTTCATAGGTAAGCCCCATTTCAAGTATGGCTTCCTTATCGCGCAGCTGCGCCGCCAGTTCATACTGCTGGCGCGAAATTGCCGAAGCCTTTTCCTTGCGTACCTGTGCAAGCTCGCGTTCTTTTTCCTGCACGGGTATGGAAAGTTTATAGTTTTGCAGTTTTACTTTTGCGCAGGCCTCGTCCATCAGGTCAATGGCTTTGTCCGGCAGGTTGCGGTCGGTAATATAGCGGTTGGAAAGCTTTACCGCCGCTTCCAGCGCCGCATCGGTAACATGCAGTTTATGGAATTCTTCATATTTTTCGCGCAGGCCTTTTAAAATCGACAGTGCCGCATCGGCATCCGGCGCGGCAACCACAACCGGCTGAAACCTGCGTTCCAGCGCCGCATCTTTTTCAATATGCTTGCGGTACTCGCTGAGCGTTGTAGCACCTACAACCTGCAATTCTCCTCTTGCAAGGGCAGGTTTTATAATATTGGCCGCATCGGTGCCGCCTTCCCCTGCACCCGCGCCGATAATGGTATGCAGTTCGTCTATAAAAAGAATTATATCCTTATTTTCTTTAATGGTTTCCAGAATATCCTTCAGGCGTTCTTCAAAATCGCCCCGGTATTTGGCACCGGCCACAAGATACCCGATTTCCAGCGAAAAAACGGTTTTGCTGCGCAAAAGCTCCGGCACCTTGCCGTCAACAATGCGCTGTGCCAGGCCTTCGGCCACGCTTGTTTTGCCTACACCGGCCTCGCCGATTAAAACGGGGTTATTCTTGGTGCGGCGGCACAGAATCTGTATAACTCTTTCAATTTCGTTTTCCCTGCCGATTACAGGGTCAATTTTCCCTGCGGCCGCCAGTTCGTTCAAATTACGCCCAAATTCGTTTAAAACCTCAAGCGATGCTTCTTCCGGCATTTCGTCGTAATATGAAGGCATTTCCGGTTCTTCAAAGCCAGGAACGGACGGCTGATGTTCACGGATAGAACGGATAATCTGCCATACCTGTTCCGCAGTAATATTGAACTTGCGCAGCACGGTGCCGCCCATGCCTTTGTCCTCGCGCAAAATGCCCATCAGCAAATGCTCCGATCCTACCTGCGGCGATTTCAAGGCCAGTGCGGTTTCGGCAGCAATTTCAAGCGCGCGTTTGGCACGCGGCGTATAGCCGATGATAATCTGCAAATTGCCTGCCGGGTCCATGGCTTTTTCTACTTCTTCCGCCACGGCAACAGGGTTAATGCCCAGTTTTTCAAGCACTCTTACGCCGTAACAGTCTTTTTCGTTTAAAAGCGCCAGCAGCAAATGCTCCGTACCGAGGTGGTCATGCCCGCGGTCCAGCGCACTGCGCATGGCATTTTCCAAAATGGATGCCATCCGTTTGGTAAAACGGCGTTCCTGCGGTTTGGCCTGCTCACCGCCAAAAAATAATGTTTCAAGCAAATTGCGCGGGTCAACAGCGCGCCCGCCGCCGCTAACAGCGTACGGCATCAGCTTTTCGGCGCAGTCCGCGCACAGCCACTTGTCAATCTGTTTATTATTTACCATGCACACTACGTGCACAACGGCCTCTTTTTTGCCGCATTTCTGGCATAACATATCAGTCACCTCACTTGCATCATCTTACTTATGGCATTCTGTAATACAGTTATTTTTTTCTTTTCATCCGCATTTATAATTTCAAGCATATATTTTAAAAGAGCATATTCGCGGGCCGTAACCATGCCGCGGTGCGCCCAGTGCTCCAAAAGAGCCTGCGCAGTTTCCCGGCGTTTGGCTTCCTTATTGGGCGGCGTAACCCGCACAATGCGCACAAAGCCGCCGCTGCCGCGGCGCGATTCCACCAGATAGCCCTTTTCCGGCGTAAAGCGCGTGCTTATAACATAGCTTATCTGCGACGGAGCGCACGATAATTTATCGGCCAGTTCATTGCGCTGCACCAGCACAGTGTCCTCACTGTCCTCCAGCAACTGGCGGATAATAAAATTTTCTATTGCATCAGCAAGATTTCTCATATCTGATTACCCCATAAATTTAGATGTATTCTTTTACACTTATTATATTTGACTTTTCAACTTTTGGCAAGGCATAAATAAAAAACAGCGATGAAATTTTTGTAAATTCCACCGCTGCCATTATTTAAAAATTACAGATTTTTTGCAAACTCACAAGCAAACTGCCGAGCCGCTTCGGTTTCATCAACGCAGGCACGCCATTTGCAGTTAAAGCCGGGCTGCAAATCAAACCCTCCTGCCGTAAGCATGGCTTCCATATCTTTCTGCGCACCGCCTGCCCAGCCGCAGGTGCCAAAAGCTGCCGCTTTTTTGCCTTTAGGCTGCAAGCCTTTTAAATAAACCAGCATACCGCCGATTGTAGGCATCATGCCGCTGTTTAAAGTCGGTGAACCTACAAGCAGGCCGCCCGCTTCAAATAGTTCTGCCGCCACAGTGCTGCACGGGGTTCTGTCCATACGCATAAGCTGCACTTTTACACCGGCAGCGGCAGCGCCTTCAACCATGGCTCGTGCCAGTGCTTCCGTGCCGCCCCACATGGTATCGTAGGCAATAACAACGCTTTTGTCGTTAACGCCCGTTCCCCAGGCTGCATATTTTTCAAGAATCTGAGCAATTTTGCTGCGCCAGATAACGCCGTGCGCCGGAGCAATCATTTTAATATCAAGCGCAGAGGCTTTTTTAAGCGCACCGCCGATTAAACGCGCATACGGCCACAAAATATTGGCAAAATATTTTTTCGCTTCATAGAACAAAACATATTCGTCAACTTCATCATCAAAGCGTTTGGAAGAAGCATAATGCTGTCCAAACGCATCGTTGCTGAACAGAATGCCGTCCTGCGGGCAGTAGGTTACCATATTGTCGGGCCAGTGCAGCATCGGCATGGGCACAAAAGTCAGTTCACGGCTGCCGAGGCTTATTTTGTCGCCTTCCTTAACAACCATAAAGTCAAAGCCGTCGCCGTAATGGCGCAAAGCCTCGTTTTTGCCCTGCATGGTAATAACAAATTTAGCATTGGGAGCTGCTTTTAAAACCTCCGGCAGCGCACCCGCATGGTCAGGTTCAACATGGTTTACTACTACATAATCTATTTTGGCAGGGTCAGCAACACGGCGTATTTTCTCCAAAAGTTCATCTGCATAGCAGGCCTTAACGGTATCAACAAGGCAAACTTTTTCATCAACAATTAAATAACTGTTGTATGAAGCGCCGCGCTCGGTTTTATATCCGTGAAAATCCCTCACAATCCAGTCCGTTGCACCCACATCATAAATACCGGGCGCTATTTCCATTGGCATCATTGGTTGTACCTCCTTTTGTACTCATCATAAAACAAATTAAAGATAACCGAAAGATAATTTTTTCAAGTTTTTATCTAAAAACAGCCCTGCCTGATGGAAGCTGTTTAAAGTGCTTCTGTGCCCGATGCTGATAACCGTAGTCTGCGGCATTTCGGCAGATATTAAAGTGTACATGGCTTTTTCCGTAGCCTCGTCAAGAGCTGATGTTGCTTCATCCAGAAACAGCCAGTCCGGCTTATAAATAAGCGCACGCGCAAAAGCCACGCGCTGCTGTTCGCCGCCGCTTAAAACATGCGCCCAGTCCGCTTCAACATATAAATTTTCTGCTAAATAGCCTATGCTGCATTTTGCAAGCACGTTTTTCAGTTCTTCATCACTGCACTCATGCCCGCCGGGGTACAGCAGCGCCTCGCGCAGAGTGCCGAGCGGCAGATACGGTTTTTGCGGAATAAACATGGTGTTTTCCGCTTCCGGCATGGCAAGCCTGCCTTTTACATACGGCCAAATGCCTGCCAGAACGCGCAGCAAAGTGCTTTTGCCGCTGCCGCTTGGCCCTTTGATTAAAATATTTTCGCCGCGGCGCAGGTTAAATTCCGCACCGTCAATCAAAACATGCCCATCCGGCAGCGTTATATCAAGCTGTCTGGCTGCAATGCCGCCGTCAGATAGCTCACGCTGTAAATCCGGCTGCAATTTTTCCTGCTTAACTTCGTGCATATGCAGCCCAAAGCCTGTAAGACGGTTAACAACAGACTGCCATTCGGCAATGGAAGCGTACATATCCACAAAATACGAAAGCGATTCCTGTACTTTACCAAAAGCGTTGCTTACCTGCATTAGCCCGCCCAGCGTAATCTGGTGCGACAAGTAGCGCGGCATGGCCACAACCATCGGGAAAATAATGGCAATCTGCGAATAACCGGAATTAATCCAGATAAGCTGTTTGCGTTTTTGAATAATTTTCCAGAAGTTGTCCAAAAGTAGTGCAAAACGCTTTTTAAAAATGCTGCCCTCGCGCCCTTCGCCGCTGTAAAAAGCAATGCTCTCGGCATTTTCGCGCATACGCATCATGCTGAAACGGAAATCTGCCTCGTAACGCTGCTGCACAAAATTAAGCCCAACCAGCTTTTTGCCGGCAACATGCGTTACCCAGGTGCCAAGCGCCGAATAAATAAGCGCTACCCACACCATATAGCCTTCGATATGGAAGCTGTGCCCCCAAAGCGTAAAATCGAGCGGCCCGGAAATATTATACAAAACAAATACGAACGATACAAAAGTGCATACCGCCTTTAAAACGCCGATACTGAAAGTCAGCGTCATTTCCACAAACAGGCGCACATCTTCACTGATACGCTGGTCAGGGTTATCGGTATCAGCGCCGAAAACCTGCAGGCGGTAATAAGTTTTATTGCGCAGCCATTCATCAATGTAGCGGTCTGTAAGCCAGCGGCGCCAGTTAATTATCAGCACCTGCTGCAAATAAAACGAATATACCATTAAAATAATGTACAGCGCGGCCAGCCACGAAAAATGTATCAGTTCATCAAAAATTTTCTCGGTGTCGTAATTTTGCAGCGCTTCATAAAATACGTTAAACCAATCGTTAATTAAAACAATTACATATACAACCGCCAGCGTAAGCGCAATTATTACCGCCAGCAGGGCAAACGCCTTCAAGCGTTCTTCCGACTGCCAGTAGCTTTTGGTTAAAAACCACACATTGCGCAGAAAGCGGCTTTGTTCTTTTAATCTGTTCAAGCAAATTCCCCTCTATTTCAAAATAGTTTGTTTACTCTAACTATTATACAACACAAATTTAAAAATTCCTGCTATAAAAAATGCCCCGCCGTCAAGCAGGGCATTTTTCACTAATTATTTACTTTTATCAGGCTTCTTCTTTCTTCTTTTTGCTGAAGAATTTTTCTACAACTACAAAGCATACCGGTATCAGGAAGATACCGAACAGCGTGTTAAAGGTCATGCCGGCAACTACGGCGTTACCCATGGATACACGCGCGCCTGCGCCCGGGCCGGTTGCAACAGCCAGCGGCAGGCAGCCGAGGATGAATGCAAACGAAGTCATCAGAATCGGACGGAGACGGAGGCGGGACGCTTCAACAGCCGCATCAACAACGCCCATGCCTTTTTCCATATTCATCTTGGCATATTCTACAATCAAAATTGCGTTCTTGGCAGCAAGGCCGATAAGCATAATCAAGCCAATCTGCATATAAACGTCGTTTTGCTGTCCGCGCAGGTACTGGCCGAGAATGCAGCCCAGTACGGCAGTAGGCACAGAAAGGAGAACTGCCAGAGGAATGGTCCAGCTTTCATACAAAGCTGCCAGGCAGAGGAATACGAAGATAAGGGAAATTACAAAAATCTGCATGGAGCGGTTGCCTGCTTCAATCTGGTCACGGCTCTGGTCGGTCCATTCATAGCTGTAAGTTACCGGCAAAGTTTCTGCCGCAACTTCTTCCAGAGCAGTCATGGCCTGGCCGGTGGAATAACCTTCGGCAGGGTCGCCTGCAATTTTAATAGCGCGTGCGCCGTTAAAGCGCGTCATAACAACGGAGCTGTTCTCATTGTCATAAGTTACAAGAGTGTTCAGCGGAACCATCGTGCCATCGTTGCTGCGTACAAAGAAATAACGCATATCGTCAACGTTGGAGCGGTATTTGTCATCAGCCTGCATAACAACTTTCCATGTACGGCCGAAGTTGTTCAGGTCATTGATTTCGTAACCGCCGAGGAAGGTCTGCAATGCGCTGAATACGCTGGAAACAGGTACGTTCAGGCTCTGTGCCTTATCACGGTCTACGTTGAATTTATACATAGGCGTGGTGGTGTTCAGGGTGGTGTAAATCATGCCTATTTCCGGGCGCTGGCGTGCTTTCGCCAAAAATTCCTGCGCACGGTCATTCATCAGGCTTACATCTTCACCGCCAAGGTTCATAATGTACATGCTTAACGAACCGGTGCTGGAAGCGCCAGGCAATGCAGGCGGCTGGAAGGCCATAACCGTGGCATCCGGGAATTTAGGGCCGAGGCCCTGAATCATAGGAATGATATCCTGAATGGTGGTATCACGTTCTGCATAAGGCTTCATGGCTACAACCACGAGGCCGGCAGATGCTTTCTGCGCAGAACTCAGAATATCAACGCCGGATACTTCCATTACATAGTCAACGCCCGGGAATTTCTGAACTTCTTTACTGAGTTCGCCCATCAGCTGAATATTACGGTTACTGGAAGCGCCCTCCGGCAGGCTGAAGGATACGGCGCTCATACCCATATCTTCGTTAGGAACGTAACCGGAAGGAGTAATCTTAAACAGGAAACCGATTAAAATTACGCCAACCAGCAGGCAGGCCATAACGACTTTTGCATGGCGGATGCATTTTTCTACGTTAGTTACGTATTTAGCAAGCGTTCTTTCAAACCATTTGTTGAAAGCATGTACGGCTTTGCCGATAAAGCCTTTAATTTCGGCTTCATCTTTTTTAGGTTTCAAAATCAGAGCGCACAGCGCCGGGGTCAGCGACAATGCGATAAGTGCCGAAAGCATCATGGAAACGGAAATGGTAATGGCAAACTGTTTATAAAGCTCGCCAACCGTACCGCCGGTAAACGCAGTCGGGATAAATACCGCGGAAAGTACGAAGGCAATGGCCACAACAGGGCCGGAAACTTCGCTCATGGCGCGGTAGGTTGCTTCTTTAGGCGTAAGGCCCGTATCCTGAATATGATGCTCTACCGCTTCTACAACGACGATAGCGTCATCGACTACGAGGCCGATAGCAAGGATAAGTGCAAAAGCCGTCAGCGTATTAATGGTAAAGCCCAAAAGTACGAACGAAGCAAAAGTACCAACCAGAGATACCGGTACTGCCAGCAGCGGAATCAGCGTTGCGCGCCAGCTGCCAAGGAACATAAAGATTACAAAAATAACCAGTACCAGCGCTTCAAAGAAGGTATGTGCAACTTTGTTCAAAGATTCGGTAATGAACTGCGTGTTATCCTGAATAACCGTCAGTTTCATATCTGCCGGGAAACGTTTTTCGGCATCAGCCAAAACTTCACGGATTTGCGAAACCGTTTCAATAGAGTTGGCGTCACTGGTAAGGGATACCGGGAATACTACGGAGGCACCGCCGTTCAAACGGCTGAGTACCAGGTCGCTTCTCGGTGCTTCTTCAATGCGGGCAATATCCTTTAAGTAAAGGTTTTCGCCGTTAATGGAACGGATAATAATATTGCCGAATTCTTCAGGTGTTTTTAAACGGCCCTGCGCATTGGCAGAGTATTGTTTTTCCTGCTCGTCAACAGTCGGGCGGGCACCTACGGTACCTACAGGCGCCTGAATGTTCTGAGCTTCTACCGCCGTTTCAATATCGCTTGTTGTAAGGTTAAGCTGAGCCAGTTTTTCCGGGTTCAGCCAGATACGCATGGAATATTCCGGGCCGTATTCATCAACGGTGGATACGCCTTTAACGCGCTTAACAGCGTCGATAAAGTTAACGTCGGCGTATGTTCTGAGGAACATACTGTCATAAGTATTGTTAGGCGAGGTAAGTGCGAAATACATGATGGTTTCCGCAGATTCCTTCGTCGTGGTAATGCCGTATGCGGTTACTTCCTGCGGCATGGAGCTGTTTGCCTGCGATACACGGTTCTGTACTTCTACCGCAGCAATATCGGCGTTCTTTTCCAGGTTAAACTGTACGTTCAAGCTGTATTCGCCGGTAGCGGTACTGGTAGAACTCATATCCAGCATATTTTCTACGCCGTTTACCTTCTGTTCTATTGCCTGCGCAACAGATTCTTCTACCGTCTGGGCACTTGCGCCAGTATAGTTGGTAGTTACGGAAATACGCGGCTTGGTAATATTAGGATACTGGGCAATAGGCAGGCTGAAACCAGCAATAGCGCCCAGCAGCGTAATCAATATGGCCAGCACCATGGCAAAGACCGGACGGTCAATAAAAAATCGTGCCATTCAGCTTACCTCCTTATTTTGCTGCACCGGCAGCATCGCCGGATTCTGTTCTGTCGGCGGTAGTGTCAAGTTCTGCTTCCGTCATCGGTTCGGGGTTTACAAGCGCGCCGGCCGTAATTTTGCCGGTACCTTCAACAACGATTGTTTCATCGCCGTTAAGGCCGCTTTCAACCATCCACAAACGTCCTACACGAGGCCCAAGGGTAACTTCGCGCATTTCAACCTTGTTGTCTGCGTCAATAACATAAACAAATTTCTTATACATCAATTCCGTAACGGCACGCTGCGGAATGAGAAGTGCGTTAGCTCTGGTGCCTGCCGTTGCCTGCACATGTGCGAACATTCCCGGCAGCAGTACGCGGTTCGGGTTATCGAACAGTGCTTTAATGGTAAGCGTACCGGTGTTGGCAGTCAATGCACGGTTAACCTCGGCAATGCGGCCAGGAAGGTCATAAGTGGTGCCGTCGCTCAGAACAATGCTCAAATTTTCCAGCGGAGCCGCCTGCCCTCTGTCAACGGCAGTGTTGGCAAGCTTCAGGTATTCAGGCTCAGCCATGCTGAACTCTACAAATACCGGGTCGGTATTGGAAATTGTTGCCATGGTCGTCTGCCCGTCAGTAACATAGTTGCCTACTTCAAGGGCAGTTGTATCAATGCGCCCGGTAAACGGAGCCGTTACATTGGTTTCGTTCATATCAATCTGCGCATTTTCAAGCATGGCTTCCTGTGCGTTTACGGATGCCTGTGCCTGGTCGCGCGCCATAATAGCGTTATCGAGAGTCTGTTTGGAAACAGCGCTTTGCTCGTAAAGTTTTGTGTAGCGTTCGGCATCTACCGAAGCGTTGGCAAGCTGAGCACGGGCATTGGCAAGGTTTGCCTCTGCCTGCAAAAGGTTGGCGCGGTAAGTACGCGGGTCAATCGTGTACAAAATCTGCCCCGCCTGAACAGTTTCGCCGCCGTTAAAATACTTGCCGGTAATCTGCCCGCTTACCTGTGCCTTCAGCTCCATTTCCTGCTGAGCCTGCACAAAGCCGGTATAATCGTAAACCAGCGGTGTATCACGCTTTATTACCTGCATGGATTTTACAAGCGTAGCCTGCGGAGCCGCTGCTTTTTCGCCGCCGCAGCCGGCAAGCGAAAACACAGTTACGGCAGCAAGCGCTGCAACTGCTGCTTTGCCGCTCCTGTTCTTACGCAAAAAATTCAACATAAATCTATTCCTCCTTCTAACTTAAGTTTCAAGTACAAAAAAGCAAAAAGGATATACTTAAACCAAAGTAATATAATTATATTCCTTCAAAAGCAGAAAGGCAAACCTTAATTTCAGCAAATTTCATTAATTTTACTTATCGGTGCTTTTATTTTCTCAGTTTTTCGCCATTAGACTCTCCAGTCAGTTCCTTTGTGGCAAATTTGTTTATTTTTTGTTATTTTTTCAGCAAATTTTTGTTAAGCATAAATTTTTCAAGTTCGGATGCCGGTATCGCAGCTTCATTCCAGCCCGTGCCGTCTTTCATCTTCTGGCAGAACACCAGATTCTTTCCATTATAATACCAGGAATTCGGCACTTCTCTGGTAAAATCAACCTTATCTTCAGCGCCGAGCAGAGCAAGCACCGGCAGTAAATCCGGGTTTTCAACATCCAGAACATCACTGATATCAAGGACTTTGCCGTCGCTGAGCGATATGTTCAGCGGCAGGCGTTCAAAAATTTCTTCGCTGCCTTCGCCCATTACGCCGAAAAACATCAGCGACATCATGTCCGAACCAGCAAAAGGCACCGTATAATCAAGCTCGCAGCTTTTTTTGCCAAGCGCTGCGGCATAGGGCTGCCAAACTTTCTCCAGCTCGCCGTTAATGGTGTTTTGCAGTTCCTGTTTGCCTTCAACCGCCATCAGCGGATAAGTTACACTGCTGCCGTCCATTACTGCCTGCTGCTTGTAAAGCATGCCGTTGCCGAAAACAAGGTTGCGGCGGAATTCGCCGTTCTGCACGATTTGCGTATATAATTCGCGGTCCTTCAACCGCCAGCCGCCGTCATATTCCCACTCGGCAGCAATTTTGGCAAGCGTGTCCTCGCTGCCTGTGCCGCTTACGGTCTGCAAGGTTGCAAGCCTGTCCATGCCTTCGGGGTCTGCAATAACGGTAACCCCGCTCATGCGGCTTTCCGGCTTGCGGTAGGGCTTTAACAAATTTCCGTTTTCATCATACAGCCCGCAGTTAATATAGTAATCTTTTTCGTGCGGCAGCACGCCGTATTCAACGGCTTCCGTACGCACGCCGTCTTTAAAATCTTCAAACACAAATTCCGTTTTAAAGCCGGGCTTAAAAGCAGCGTTAACGGCTGCGCCCAGATTATCGCTGCCGGTATAAATTTCCTGCACGGCATTTGGCAGTGCTGCGTCAATAATGCGTACCTGCATTTCCTGCGCTGCCCCGCTTAAAGAGCGCACAATAATCTGCTCTCCCTTACCGGTAAAGTGCCCTTTCTGCAAAATATTGGCATAGCCGCCCTCAAGCGAAGGCGTATAGGCGGTTATCAGTTTGCCGCTGCCGTCTTTAATCATCAGCAGCAAATCTCCGTAATAGCTGCTGCCTCCCGTAAGTTTACTGCCCCACAGCTCGGCGGTTTCCTGCGTTCCGTTGCCGTCGGTATCCGCTTTAATGCTGGCAAGGCACACAGGTTCCGCGGCCAAAGCAGCACTATGCCCCGCCGCCAAAATAAAACCTGCCGCCAAAGCAAAAAATCTATTCCATTTCATAAATATAGCCTCCGTTATTTACAGCATTACAAATTATATTATACCAACATCGCGCTGATAACAAAAGCAAAACCTGCTCAGTAAACAAAAATAAGTTTTACAGTGTATTTTTTAATAAAAGTAGTGCATTTATCGGTTTTTTGATGTAAAATAACTGATAAGACGCTTACACAGTGTTATGCTGATAACCACTAACTACGCAAAGGATGATGACGATGAAAAAATTACTGTTTTTACTGGCAGCACTTTGCCTGGCATTTGCCCTTACAGGCTGCGGCGGCAGCGAAAAGCAGGCACCAGCAGCGGCCAAAGCGCAGGTTAAGCTCGGTATGCTGCGCCTTACCAGCAGCGCGCCGCTGTTTATTGCCATGGACAAAGGCTTTTTTGCCGAACAGAATATAGAAATACAGCCGGAATGGTTTGACGCGGCACACCCCATTGCCGTTGCAACTGCTTCTTCTCAGGTTGATGTAGGCGCAACCGGCATTACCGCAAGCCTCTTTAACATGGCGGCAAGCGGCCAGCAGCTGGCAATTGTTGCCGATAAAGGCCGCGAAGAAAAAGGTTTCCCTTCTTCCGCACTTGTTGCGGCAGCAAACGCTTATAATAACGGCTTTACCAGCCTGGAAAGCATTAAAGGCAAACGCATCGGCATTACGCAGAAAGGTTCTACCTTCCATTATATGCTTGGCAGAATGCTTGAACAGAAAGGCATGAGCCTCGACGATGTGGAGCTTGTGCCGCTCGGCAAAGTAAGCGCCGTAATGGCAGCGCTTGAAAGCAACCAGATTGACGGCGCAATTTTAAACGAACCCAACATCACAAAAATGCAGACCGCAGGCACGGCGCAAACCATTGTGCAGGTTGGCGACATCATTCCTTATCAGACTTCCGCATTGTTCTTCTCGCCTGAATTTATGAAAAACGAAGACGCCAACATCCGCTTTTTAAAAGCCTATAACAAAGCCTGCCATTATTATTACGAAGCAGCAGTTGAAAAGAAAGACCCCAAAAAGCTTGATGAAGTTGTAGGCATTATTGCCAAATACGTAAAAGCCCCTGCCGGTGATATTAAACTTGGCCTGCCGTACATTGACCGCGACGGCAAACTTATGGCGGACGATATTAAAACACAAATTGACTGGTATTCTTCACACGGTATGATGCAGGGCACACTTGACCCTGCCAAAGTGGCAAATACCTCTCTGCTGGAAAAAGCACTGGCACAGTAACAATTTAAGGGCGGAGCAGCTTCCGCCCTTTTTATTTGGAGGCACTTATGAAACTCGTTATAGACAACGTAAGTAAAAGTTTCGTTTCGCGCACGGGGCATAACCTGCCTGTTTTGCAGGATATTAACCTTACCGTAAACGAAGAAGAATTTGTCGCCCTAGTAGGCCCGTCAGGCTGCGGCAAATCCACACTTTTAAACATCACCGCCGGGCTGCTTGCGCCGACAAGCGGCAGCGCCAGCTTCACGCATCTGCCGCAGGGGCATGTTCCGCGCACAGGCATTGTTTTTCAGGAAACGGGGCTTTTTCCCTGGCGCAGCGTTTACGATAATATCGCCTTTGGGCTGGAAGCAATGGGCGTGCCCAGGCAGGAACAAAAAGACCGTATAAGCCACTACATAAACCTTGTTGGCTTAACCGGCTTTGAAAAAGCACTGCCGCACCATTTAAGCGGCGGCATGCGCCAGCGCGTAGGCATTGCCCGCGCCCTTGTAATTAACCCCGACCTGCTTTTGATGGACGAGCCTTTCAGTGCGCTGGACGCGCAGACGCGAACCATTATGCAGGAAGAACTTGTTACCCTGTGGGATAAAACGCGCCTCAGCACTTTATATGTAACCCATAACATTCAGGAAGCCGTTATGCTTGCCGATCGTGTTGTGCTGCTTTCGCGCCGGCCGGGCAAAATAAGCCGCATTTTAAATATCGGCATACCGCGCGCAGAACGCGAACTGCCGCAGCATACCGAAGAAATTGCCGAATATATCCGCATTATCTGGGAACACATCAGCAAAGACGCGCGCGCAGCCTTAATGGAGGTGGAAGGCAATGAATGAGTATAAAATTACCGATAAAATGCATAGCTGGCAAAAAACTTACCCGGTCTGGGTTTCCGCTCTTTCCGTCATTGTGCTATTGATAATCTGGGAGCTCATCTGCCGAGCAGGCATTGTTTCGCCGCTGTTTCTGCCTTCACCGACAGGTATTTTAAGCGCGCTTGCCGCTATGGTTGCGGGCGGAGAAATAGCTGCAAGCCTTGCCGCAAGTATGTACCGCATCGTTCTTGGCTTTGTGCTCGGCAGCGTTATCGGCCTTGCCGTAGGGCTTTTTACCGGTACTTCCGCGCTGATTGACCGCATTGGCTCGCCCATTGTAAACGCGCTGTACCCGATACCTAAAATCGCGCTGCTGCCGCTGTTTATTTTATGGCTCGGCATCGGCGAACTCAGCAAAGTAACAATTATCGCGCTGGGTGTATTCTTTCCGGTAGCAATGAATACATATTCCGGCGTAAAAAATGTAGACCCGCTTTTAATTAAGGTAGCCGTAAGCTTTAACGCCACCCGCTGGATGACCTTAAAAAAAGTTGTGCTTCCGGCAGCCCTGCCCATGATTTTTGCCGGGCTGCGCCTTGCGGCAGGAACCTCGCTTCTGCTTCTGGTTGCCGCTGAAATGATTGCCGCACAGGAAGGCATCGGCGCGCTGATACTGCATTACGGCGATTTAATGATTACCGACCGCTTAATGGCAGGCGTAATTGTGCTTTCACTTTTGGGGCTGGTGTTTAATCTGCTTTTGCAATGGGCAGAAAACCGCGCCATCCCATGGAACAGATAATTTAAAATTGTATACATTATTTTTACGCGGCAGGGCTGAACTTGCCGCGTTTTTTATGGTATAATAGCGGCATACAATTTTTTGTTTTGTAAATTTATTAAGTGAGGAGCAACCGATATGAAAATTTCCCAGCGTGTACAAAATTTAAAATTATCACCTATCAGAAAGCTGGCGCCCTATGCAGATGCCGCAAAAAAAGCAGGCAAAAAAGTTTACCATCTTAACATAGGCCAGCCGGATATTGAAACTCCGCCCCAGTTTATGGATGCCATTAAAAATTTTGACGAAAAAGTTATTGCCTACGGCGCCAGCAAAGGCGAACCGTTTTTAATTGAAGCAATTCAAAAATACTATGCCGAAAAAGGCATGAACTATGAAGCAGGCGATATTTTCATCACCAACGGCGGCAGCGAAGCCCTGACCTTTGCCGTTATGGCTTTGTGCGACCCCGATGACGAAATTATGGTTTTTGAACCGTTTTACGCCAACTATACAACTTTTGCCAGCGAGTTCGGCGCTAAAATCAATGCCGTAACCACCAGCGTGGAAAACGGCTACCATCTGCCGGACGCAGCCGAAATTGAAAAACATATTACGCCCAAAACAAAAGCAATTCTCTTAACCAATCCGGGCAACCCGACAGGCGTTGTTTACACTGAAGCAGAAATGCAGACCATTGCCGCGCTTGCCGTTAAGCACGACCTTGCCGTAATTGCCGACGAAGTTTACCGCGAATTTGTTTACGGCGGCGAATATAAGAGCTTCGGCACCATGCCCGAGCTTGACAACAACCTGATTATTATCGACAGCGTTTCCAAACGTTACAGTGCCTGCGGCGCACGTATCGGCTGCATTATCAGCAAAAACAAAGAGTTCTGCCAGCAGATTAACAAATGCTGCCAGGGCAGGCTGTGCAGCCCGATTTTGGAAGAAGTTGGCGCAGCAGCACTTTACACAACCCCGGTAAGCTATCTGGAAGAAGTAAACAAAGAATACCAGAAACGCCGCGACACCATTGCCGCAGGGCTGAAATCACTGCCCGGCGTTGCAGCCAGCGACCCGAAAGGCGCTTTTTACGTAATGGTTAAATTCCCGGTAGACGATGCTGAAAAATTTGCCATCTGGCTGCTGGAAAACTTTGACGTTGACGGCGAAACCGTAATGTTTGCCCCCGGCAACGGCTTTTACAGCACCCCCGGCCTTGGCGTTAACGAAGCACGCCTTGCTTACGTGCTGAACTGCGAAGATTTAAAACGCGCCATTTACATTTTAGGCGAAGCCTTAAAAGTTTACCCCGGCAGAACCTGCTGAACATAATAAAGGAAAACGGCATCACGTAAAACGTGATGCCGTTTTTTATTTACTGCTTATAATTTGCATCCTTTAATAATTACCGAAACAGCAGGCTGGCTGATATTAAACAAATTTGCCAAAAACACCTGCGACAAGTGGCATTCATTATAAAGCCTGCAAATTTCTGCGTTGCGCTCAGCACGGTTTGTAAAAGGCTGCACCGCCACCTCCGTACCGGTAACATTTAAACCGCTGTCGCGGATTACCACAATTCTGCGGCTGCCGTCTGCATCCCTTATTTTTAATTCCCACGTGCGCATACCACTCTTGCTGCGCGGCAGATAATTTTCAAACTCTACCGTACCGCCTGCCGCAAATTTTTTCAGCATTGTTTTATCAAGCCCTGTATTTTCCTGATTCATTTTTACCTCGTTTTTATTGTTTCTTTTTTAACAGCAAAAGGGAGCTAACGCTCCCTTTTGCTGTTTAGCTTACTTTTTCATTAACTTAATTTATTACAAGTTCAATTAAAAGCTCCACTGCATGCCAACGTTAATCTGGTAGGTTTCGTCATTATCGTTACCGAAGGATTTTTCAAAATCCATGAAGGCATAGCTGTTTTTGCTCATTTGGGTTGCAAAGCCAAAACCTACATCATACCAGGTGCCTTCGTTTTCGTAGCTTATTTTACTCCAGTTGCCATTTGTGGTTGCGTCCATAGCTTTAATATCCTGGTCGCCAAGGAATTCATGCAGTACGTCTGCTTTAATGTAAACGGTGCTCTGTTTTTCTTCGCCAAAGTCTTTACCAAGGCGGAAGCCTGCACGCCCGATTAAGCTGTTGATACCGTCAACACTTACTTTTGTACCCTGACTAGTTGTATAATCAGCACCGGTTACACGTGCCAGTTGTGCCTGTACCTGAGGTTCAAAATACCAGTCGTTGCCAATATCTTTTTTGCGTCCGTATTCTGCACTTACGCTGAATACATTGTTGCTGTAATCGCCGTTAATTTTTTCTCCAGTGGTAGGCGCGTAAATTTCAAAATCGTTATCAAGATGTCCCCATTTAGCTACATAGTCGGCATAGTGTCCTTTATCGCCCATCCATGTATCATACAGCCACAAACCATAACGGTCAATCTCGCCTTTGCCTGCAATATCGTTATAACCGGTATCGCCATGCATGTAGTCAATTGCAAAGCCTACGCGGCGTTCGCCGTTATCGCATTCCTGTTTCTGGTCATAGCCAAGTTCATACATGGTGTTCTGGCTGCGGTAAGCATCATCTTTGCCAATGCGGTCATGGCGAATACGTACCCACATGCCTTCATCTTCTTCGCCGTTAATGTAGCGCGCTTCGCCCAAACGTTTGTTCAAGCGGTCCATATAAATAGCGTTGCTGTAGTTAGCGCGGCTCATATTAAGGATGGTTTTGCCGGCGTCAGAGAGACCTTCTGTAGTCATATCAACTAATTTGTAGTTAAGATGCTGCGCTGTATTATCGGTATTTTCTTCTAATGTTTCAATATCATTTAACGATAAAGAAGCAATACCATTTTCGGCCGGAGGATTTCCATCACTGTTCAAAAAGTCATTAACCGTATTGTCGCCCGGTTTTTCCGCACTAAATTCGTCACCGTTATAAGCAGAATTTTCATGTTTAGTGCCATCTTCGCCTTCGGAATTATAAACATCAGTATCAACTATATAGCGGATATTATTAACGCCTTGATCACTTGCCGTTACATTAAAATGTACATCAGAACCTTCGCCAACAGTAGCAAATCGTAAACCGCTAAAGTTAAAACTGCCGTCTTCTGAAGCAGCATACATATCATCAACCGTTACAACTTTGGCAAGTTCAATATCATAAGTACCATTACCGTTTTTAATATACAGCATATCGCTGTAATCCCTGTCGCCGTCAAGATTCATTTTAATATTCGCACCACCGTTTAAATTATATACTGTCAGCGCATGAGAATTATAATGTTCGTACCCAGTTCCAACATTAGTTAAATCTATAAGAGCGTTACCGGTTGTATTAATGTTGGTAATCCAGCTTTGTCCCTGTACATACCATTTAGCACCATCGCCCATAGTAAGGTTTACACTGCCGCCTTCCAAAATCTCGTTGCTGAAAGCTGGGTTGTAAAAGCTTTGGTGCGAACCATTAGAATTTTCGCTGCCTGCGTCGCCATAATCATCGGCACGCCCATACCAAACCCCACCATTGCCAAGGTTAAGTTTTAAAATGCCGCCATTACCAGCAAGCGCATTGCCTTGTAAAACAAGGCTGCCATTGCTATTGCTGCGGGTAAGGTTGTTTGTGCCTATATTTACCAAGCCGCCATAACCAGAAACAATATCGCCTGTAATTTGGCTTTCGCCGCTATAATTTAAAGTTACTGTGCTTCTATCACCTGTTAATTCAGGAAGTCCATCATCAGTAGTATAACCAGAAATATCACCTGTACCTGCTGCAACGGCAACACCATAAGCATTACCAGCATTAGCCACACCGTCAGTATTTACACCAGCATTATGCGCATTAACAATGGTTCTGCCTTTAATTTCAATATTGCCGCCCTGTTGTGCCCAAATTGTATGCTCACTATCAGTACCTTTAGCGATACTTTGAATAACGTTTATACCATCACCGGTACTGTCAATAGTTACAGAAGCACCTGCACCCTTTGTATAAACAGCAGAAACTATATTTCTTTCATCTTCATCAGCAGCTGTTACCTGCTTATATTCTGACGAAACATAGTTATTTGTACCAGTAATATTAACTGTAGAAGCGCCTTTTTCTACAACAACAGCGCCCCTTACATTATTATAACCATTCTCGCCAGTAGCTGTTACGGTAGTGCTAGATGTATTTTCCGGTGAAATTGCTTTTCCGTCACCATATAAAAAATCAAAATTGCTATTTTTTACATCAGCATCAGCTTTAATAAAGTTATTTTTTGCACTAACTGTAATATTTCCACCAGCGGCCTGTAAAGTATTAGTTCCTGCATAAATGTAGTTATTTTGCCCAGCCGTTATAGTTGCAGAGCCTTTTGAAATAGTTGCAGAGCCTTTTGAAGATGTTCTATTTGTAAATACACCTTCATCACCTATAATTTTTACATTTCCTTCTTTTGCAGTTATAATTAATCGCCCGTCAGTAACCTGCACAGCTTTTTCTGCATAGTCGCCACTTCTATTTTCATCAACATATTTGTCGCCAATAAATACATCTTTTTTTGCTTCTATTTCAAGCGAACCGTTACCAGCAGAAACTCCCCACGTTTCCCATGCTCCTATATTAATGTAATCAGCTTTTAAAATACTTTTACCTAATGCAGATGAATGAGTAACACCATTACCTGACATTACATTAATAACACTACCAACTTTTTCACTTATCATATATAAATCAGCATTATTAGTAATTTGAATGCCAATAGCCGAAGTATTTATATCTACAAGTTGCGTATCATTAATGGTAACTGTTTGTTTTTCTTGTGGTTTATCTGCCATTGTTAGAATACCATTGCTCTTAGCGTTTATTTTTAATTCATTTACTTTTAAATTAACATTTCCATCATATGTAGTTATACCGTTACCTGTTTTTGTATCTAATATAAGTTTATTAGCTTCTATATTAGCATTAATCCAAACAGGCGTGCCATTAGTGCTGTTGATAATCACATTACCATTACCAGTAATAGTAGCATTTTGCAACCATACTTTATTAAAAGTCAAATCAATACCATTACCTACAGAAATAGTTTTTCCTGGTTCCCATTGACTGTCATTTACAGTTCCGGTGCCATTTACAGTAATACTATCACTTACATTTATAGTATTTCCATCAATAGTTATTCCGTCAACAGGACTGCCATCAGTATATTGACCTTTTATAAATTCTCCTGTTGTTACTTCTGCCGCCCACGCACTACCATAAACGCCGGTACTTAAAATTAACCCCAGTATAATTGCCCTTTCTAAATTTTTCTTCCCTTTCATAAAAACCACCTCATCAAATTTTTACTGTTTTATCTAAGCGTAATATTTTTATATGCATACGCTTTAGATTGAATTATACAGTATTATTAGATATTAATATTTTACCATACCTTTACCCCCCCCACAAGACGTTACGAATTTATTTATAAAATATTTTGCGTTAGCCCTTCGCATTTACGCAAAAAAGCATGGCAGCTGATGTGCCATGCTTTTTTTAAGCTGTCGTACCATATTCTTTTTTGTTATTTCAGCGCCGCTACCACACCCGGCGTGTTATTTTACAGATTTACAGAGGTAGAATTAAAAAACTGACAAGGGTTTTCCTGCTTTCATGCCAACAGCAAAATACCGCAATATTTTTATACTAACTTAGTTTAGCAGTATTTTGCTTTTTACTTACTGAACCTTTTATACACAAGCTGCGCCGCTGTGGCGGTTACAAGTTCTGCCAGCCAAAAGGCATGCCAGACGCCTTGCGCGCCAAAGCTGCGGCTTAACAGCCACGCCGCCGGTATAATTATTACCACATAGCGCAAAAGCGAAATTACAAGCGACGGTACGCCCTTGCCAAGCCCTTCCAGCGCGCCGCAGGCGGTTACGCTAACTGCCGATACGACAAACCCGGCGCAGATTATGCGCAGCGCCTGCGCCCCGGCTTCTACCGTTACGTTGTTATCCGTAAAAAAGGCCATTAAAACATCCGGCACCGTCAGGCAAATTATTGTTCCGCCCAGCATAATGCCTGCGTTAAGCACCAGTGTTGTGTTGTAAATCTTTTTCACGCGCTCGTGCTCACCCGCGCCGTAATTAAAGCCAATCAGCGGGCGCATGCCCTGAATAATGCCGTTGGCAGGCAGGTACAAAAAAGTTTGCAGCTTGTAGTAAATGCCAAGCACCACAATATAGCTTTGCGAAAAGGCCGCCAGTATGGTGTTAAGCGAAGACACCAGCAGCGAAGGCAGCGCAAGGTTCAGTGTTGCCGGTATGCCGATGGCGTAAAGTTTAAAATCAAGCGCAAAATCACGTGTTAAATACCTGCGGCTTAACCTGATGCGCAGCGGATAATTTTTATAAACAAACAAGTATATTAAAAGCGTTACTATCTGCCCTATGCCTGTTGCCACAGCCGCCCCTTCTATTCCCCATTCGGGAAACGGCCCGATACCGAAAATCAAAAGCGGGTCTAAAATAATGTTGGTTATACAGCCTGCCATTAACGCAATCATGGTAACCTTCATGTTGCCGACTGCCTGAAAGATTTTTTCAAACGCCAGCCCCAGCATAATTATCAGCGAAAAGCTGAAAGCAATATTGGAATAACGCACGCCCATATCTATAACCTGTGCGTTATTTGTAAAAGCACTTAAAAACTGCGGCATAACGGCAATGCAGGCAGCCATAAGCACAATTCCGTGCAGGGCTGAAAGCGCCATGCCATGCACAGCCGCGCGGTTGGCAGTTTCGGCATTGCCCGCGCCAAGGTAATAGGCAATAAGCGCATTAATACCAACGCCAAAACCTATGCTGACGGCATTAATAAAATTCTGCACCGGAAAAACAATCGATAATGCGGTCATGGCTTCTTCGCTTATTTGCGCCACAAAAAAACTGTCTACTATATTATATAAAGAGTTTACCATCATGGAGATAACCATGGGCAGCGCCATTGAGGTTATCAGCGGCAGGACGGGTTCTTCCTTCATAAAATTTTCGTTCATATCTGCTCCTTTCAAACAAAAACCACACAGCGCCCGTTAAGGCAACTGTGTGGCGAAAAATGGCCGTGCCAGAAAAATCCACAGCAAATTTTAGTATTCAGCTGTATAAAAATATAACATATACCCGCAGCGCTGTCAACAGTACAAATTAAAACCCCGGCGGCGGAGCACCGGGGCCGGGGGAAAGTAGCTGCTTTAATGCAGCTTTATATGTTTTATTGTTCCGAACAAAATCCCTTATTTTAGACTGCAAATTTGTTTTACCAGGCGCGGTGCGGTTTATTTCCGTTCAGCCTTCCGCGCTGCGTGGTTAACTATTTGGCAGGTTCTGCTTCAGGCATAACAGCCTGTGCGGATTCCTGTTTGCCGTTGCGTGCGGCAAAAATGGAAGCCAGAAGCGAACCGGTGATCTGGTGTACTACGCCGCCGATTGCACCGGGAACTGCTGCCATCGGGGTGAAGTGCAGAGTGCCGAGCGAGCAGGCAAGCGCTGCGTTCTGCATGCCAACTTCCAGCATAACGGTGGTGCACTGCGCTCTGCCCATGCCGGCTTTTCTGGCGAGCATCCAGCCAAGGGCGTAACCGCCGAAGTTTTGCAGCACTACAACCAGAACCATAACCCAGCCGAGCCTTAAGATGGTTTCGCCGTTTAAGGCAACCATGGCGCCCATGATGGAAAGTACACTGAATGCAGATACGAGAACCAAAAGTTTGGAGTATTTAACGACGAGTTTGTCGCCGACTGCTTTATGAACGAGGATGCCAAGCACGATTGGCAAAAGGATTACCTGAGATACGGATTTAAGCATTGCGAGGAAGGAAACTTCAACCCACTGGCCTGCCAGCATCCAGGTTAAGAACGGAGTAAGCAGCGGTGCAAGCAGAGTAGTTGCGGTAGTAAGGCAAACTGACAAGGTAACGTCGCCTTTGGCAAGATATGTCATTACGTTGGATGCCGTACCGCCCGGAGTGGTGCCGAGGAGAATCATGCCGATTGCAAGTTCGGGAGGAAGTTCAAACCCAACGGTTAAAACGTATGCGAGGAACGGCATGATGGTAAACTGCCCTACGCAGCCGAAAAACACTTCTTTAGGACGGCTGAGCACCAGTGCAAAGTCGCTGGCACGCAGCGTCATACCCATGCCGAACATGATAACGGAAAGAAGCAGTACAGTCTGCGAAGCCGCCCAGGTAAAGCCCTGCGGGAAGAAGAACGCTGCCACAACAACTGCAAACACGATGTAAGTAAGATATTTGCCTACGAATTCTGCCAATTTGTTCAATACACTCATTTTTCATTTCTCCTTTGAATAAAATAATTTGTTTAATAACAAACCGGCGATTGTAAAGCTTTTTTACCAACAAAAAAGGCTTTGCCTCTTTTGTAAGAGACAAAGCCGAATAGCTCTGCGGTACCACTCTTATTGCCGTAATAATACGGCCACTTTACCGGCATCACCGAAAGTTTCACAACTGACGTTCAATGCCTGACGCTGTAACGGTCGTCCTCCGGCCACACTTACACAGGCGTTTGCCCTTCAGCTGGCAGCTCATGGGGGATTTTCATAAAGTGCTTTGATCTTATCTCTCAGCTAAATGATAAGTTCTCTGGAATCTGGGCGGCTTTACTACTTTTCCCAATCAACGCAATTTGTTATTTGATGATGTTATTATAATAGGCACACAACACCTTGTCAACACTTTTGCGCTGATTTTTTTACATTTTTATTTTAAAGGTTTGTTTTTAATGCAAAATTGTAACATGCGTTACAAACTAAAATCTTAATGTGTTTTAGTTTTTGGGCAATGTACACAAAATCAATTATTTTCTTTGGCAGGTTCGTCTTTTTTCTTTTCCTTTTTGGTATTGTATTCCTGCATTACGGCATCCATATCGCCTTTCAGCCATAACTCAACAGCGTCAGCCATCTGCTTAACGGCTTCTTCAATTAAAGGCTGTTCTTCTTTGCCGAAACGGTGCAGCACATGCCCGATAACTGCCGACGCATTGCGCTCCGGGTGGCCGATGCCGATTTTAAAGCGCGGAAAATCGCCCGTGCCAAGATGCTGCTGAATGGATTTAATGCCGTTGTGCCCGCCCGCACTGCCTTTACGGCGGATGCGCAGTTTGCCGCAGGGTAAATCGAGGTCATCCTGAATAACCGCAATATCTTCCGGGTCGATATTGTAAAAATTTGCAAAAGCACCCACGGCTTCGCCGCTTAAATTCATATAGGTGGTAGGTTTTATTAAAAATACCTTTTCGGGAATACGGTGTTCAGCGCACATGGCACTGCGTTCATTTTTCCAGGTGGTAATGCCCCAGCGCTTTGCAAGTTCATCGGCCACCATAAAGCCGATATTATGGCGCGTGCCTTCATATTCTTTGCCAATGTTGCCAAGCCCAACTATCAGTTTCATGTTTACTCCTTAATGCAAAAATAAGGCCTGCCGCGCCTGCGGCAGGCCCTTAATGTTTATTATTTGTGTTTTTCAAACAGCTGGCTTACAGACCAGTTGTTGTAAATGCGCAGAATGGTTTCTGCCAGAATCGGCGCAATGGAAAGCACTTTAATTTTGGGGTGCTTTTTGGACGGCGGCAGCGGAATGGTGTTGGTAACAACAACTTCCGTAATATCCGACTGGGCAATGCGGCTTACAGCCGGGTCCGTCAAAATCGGATGCGTGCAGCATGCGTAAATTTCTTTTGCGCCAAATTTTTTAACAGCTTTGGCTGCTTCTACCAAAGAACCGGCGGTATCAATCATGTCATCGACAAGAATTGCGGTTTTGCCTTCAACGTTGCCGATAAGGTTCATAACTTCGGCTACGCCGGGTTCCGGACGGCGTTTGTCGATAATGGCCATGCCGCAGCCGAGGCGTTCTGCCATGGTGCGGGCACGGCTTACACCGCCAAGGTCAGGTGATACAACAATGAGGTCCTCAAGATTTTTGCTTTTAATATACTCTGCCAGAATCGGCTGGCCGGGCATATGGTCAAACGGTACGTTAAAGAAGCCCTGAATCTGGGCTGCATGCAGGTCGATTGTTACAACGCGGGTAATGCCTGCACATTCCAGAAGGTCTGCCATCAGTTTTGCGGTAATAGGTTCGCGGCCGCGTGCTTTGCGGTCCTGACGGGCATAACCGTAATACGGAATAACTGCGGTAATGTGGGAAGCGGAAGCGCGTTTAAACGCATCAGCCATAATTAAAAGTTCCATTACGTTATCGTTAACGATAGGGCCGCAGGTAGGCTGTACAATAAAAATGTCCTTGCCGCGTACGCTTTCGTTAATCATAACCTGTACTTCGCCATTGTTAAAACGGTTGATAACGGCATCACCAACGGTTGTACCGAGATTTTCAGCAATCTCGCGTGCCAAATCAGGGTTTGCGTTACCGGTAAAAATCCTCATTCTGCTCTCATCTGACAACATGGTCATATCCCTCCAAGTATGATTGAGTTGTATAGGTATTAAATTTCCGTAACCTTATAAATATAGTATACAACTTTTTACACAGGTTTAACAAGTAGTATAGCAAAATTTATCAGTCTTCGCGTTGTTTGGCTGCCCAGCCTTCAATGTTCTTCTGCTTGGCGCGGGCAATGCCAAGTGCGTCCTCAGGCACCTCTTTGGTAATGGTGGAGCCTGCGCCTACATAAGCGCCTTCGCCGATGGTAACAGGCGCAACAAGGTTGCTGTTGCAGCCGATAAAAGCGTTATCGCCAATAGTGGTGCGGTGTTTTTTCTTGCCGTCATAGTTAACCATAATGCAGCCGCAGCCAATATTTACGCCGCTGCCGATATCGGTATCGCCAATATAGGAAAGATGCGGCAGTTTGGTGCCGTAGCCGACATGAGAATTTTTAACTTCAATAAAGTTGCCGATTTTAACCTTGTCTTCAAGCACGGTATCCGGGCGCAGATGTACATAAGGCCCCATTACAACTTTATTTTTAACGGTGCAGTCGTGCCCGTAGGTAAACTGCATTTCCACTTCACTGCCAACTTTAACATTGGTAAGGCGTACGGAAGGCCCGATTACGCAGTCAGTGCCGATTTCCGTATTGCCTTCCAGCCAGGTGTACGGGTAAATAACGGTATCGTTACCGACTTTAACATCTTCGCCGATAAAGGTGCTTGCAGGGTCCATAACGGTTACGCCGCTGTCCATCAGCGCGCCGAGCACGCGGCTGCGCAGTTCTGCTTCTGCTTCCGCCAGCTGACGGCGGCTGTTTACGCCCATTACCATGGCGTTGTCGGCCGTAATGGCAGCGCCAACTTTTTTGCCCATGCCGTTTAATTTGGCAAGCACGTCGGTTAAATAATATTCGCCCTGCGCGTTATCGTTGGTTAAAGTATGCAGAACTTCAAACAGAAGCGGTGCTTCAAAGCAGAAAATACCGGTGTTAATTTCGGTAATAGCCTTCTGTTCCGGTGTAGCATCTTTTTCTTCAACAATGCCTGCCACATTGCCTTCCGCATTGCGGATAATGCGCCCGTAACCGTAAGGGTTGGGCATAATTGCGGTAAGCACGGTGGCAGCAGCGCCGCTTTGTACATGCTCGTCATAAAATTTACGCAGTTCGCCGGCATCCAAAAGCGGAGTGTCGCCGCAAAGAACCATAACGGTTCCTTTAAAATCTTTCAGTTCGTCTTCAGCCTGCATTACGGCATGGCCTGTGCCGAGCTGCTCTTTTTGGTATACGCTTACGGCCTGATTGCCGATAAGTTCGTTTACAAGTTCTGCACAGTGGCCTGTAATAACTACTTTTTTAGCGGCACCGGCTCCGTCTGCGGCGTTAAGCACTCTTTGCAGCATAGCTTTGCCGCCAACTTTATGCAAAACCTTCGGCAGTTTGGATTTCATGCGGGTACCCATACCGGCAGCTAAAATTACAGCAACAAGTTCTGACAATTTCTATACCCCATTTCTTATTTTTTCTTGCGTTCAGCGCTTTCAAGCATGTCTTTCAGCAAAGTATGCTCGGCGTTTTCCATGTGCAGGCGGGCAGCGTTCTGCGCTCTGTCAACATCATGGGCCGCAATGCTGTCCACCAGAATGCGGTGTTCTTCCATAGTATTCTGCAAACGCCCCGGATACATCATGGAACGGCGGCGTATTACGGTAATCTGCTCGCGCAGATTGTTAATAATGCCTGCCAGGCGTTTGTTGCGGCTGGCTTTATACAAAACATCATGGAACGCAGTATCAATTTCTACGATTTTTTCAATATTGCCGTCTTCAATATGCTGGCCGATTTCTACCAGCAGGCGCTGCATGGTTTCCAGCTCCTCGTCGCTGATGCGTTCGGCGGCTAGCCCTGCGGCCAGCACTTCAAGGCTGGTGCGTATTTCGTAAACTTCGTTAATGTCTTTAATGGAAATATCGGCCACATAGGTGCCGCGGCGCGGTATCATTACCACAAAGCCTTCCAGTTCCAGCTTGCGGATTGCTTCACGCACCGGCGTACGGCTGACGCCCATTTCATCAGCCAGCTGAATTTCCATCAGCCTTTCGCCCGGGCTGAAAACGCCGTCAACAATCGCCTGGCGGATGGTTTCGCATACCAGTTCGCGCAGCGGCCGGTAGCTGTCAAGCTGAATAGGGCTTAAATGTCCGCTCATTTATATTACACTCCTTTTCACAGTTGTGGCAATCGCTGTTTCCAGTTTCCATGCCTGCAATGCTTCTATAATTTTCTGTGCTTCCTGTGTGCTGCCTGCAACGGCAAACACAGTCGGCCCGCTGCCGCTCATAAGCGCGTACTGCGCTCCTGCGGCAAGCATTTCTTTTTTTATTTTGTTAATTTCAGGGTATTTGGCGCAGGTTACGCCTTCCAGCGCGTTGCCCATGCCCGGCAGCGGCAGCACGGAATTTCCTTTTAAAAGCGCTGCTTTCAGCGTGCCAATATCAGGATGCTGCGGCTCTTTTAAAGAATCAAATTCTTTATACACCCAGGCGGTGGATACTGCCTGCTGCGGTTTGGCAAGCACAATAACTGCCTCCTGCGGCTCCGGCAGCGGAGTTAATATTTCGCCGCGCCCTTCTGCAAGGGCTGTGCCGCCGCAGATGCAGAACGGCACGTCGCTGCCTATTTCAGCGGCAAGTTCTTCAAGCTGCGCCGCATTCAGGCCAAGCTGCCAAAAACGGTTCAGTCCGCGCAGCACTGCCGCAGCGTCGCTGCTGCCCCCGGCAAGGCCTGCTGCCATAAAAATATGCTTATCAAGCGTTATTTTTACATCCGGCGTTTTATTAAAGCGTTCTGCCATCAGCACTGCTGCCTTATACGCAAGGTTAGTGCTGTCGCCCGGCAAATCGCTGCGGCCGGTTTGCACAACCAGCCCGCTGTGCTTTTCAAGCGTTACCGTATCGGCAAGGCTGATGCTCTGCATTACCATAGAAACCTCGTGGTAGCCATCGGCACGTTTGCCGAGCACATCAAGCCCAAGGTTTATTTTGGCATAAGCTGTTTCTGTAATTTTTTCCATAAACATCCCTGTCAACTCAAAATTCTGTATACAATATATTTTAACATATTTTAAACCGCTTGGCTTTATAACAGTTTAAAAAGTTATAAAAATTTTTAAATCTCTTTTAAATTTTTTATGCTTTTTTGGTAAATTTGCCTGCGCCAATTCCTTTTTTCATCAAAAAATGATAAGATTATAACAGTTAAACAAATTTTAAAGGAGCGTATCAATGAGCTACCATATTTACCGTTATACCATGGTGGTTATAGGCTGCCTTATTACAGCCTCCGCCATTAACCTGTTTTACATTCCCAACATGCTGCTAAGCGGCGGCATTACGGGTCTGGGCTTTCTAATTTACTACCTTACGGGCCTGCCCATAGGCATGATGAACATTGTGCTGAACATACCGCTGTTTTACCTTGCGTGGAAGTATATGGACAAAGAATACTTTTTCGGTTCGCTTGCCAGCATGACCTTCCTTTCGCTTGCCATTGACGCACTGCATTTTTTAACGGCTTATACGCCTGACGTACCGGAAAAAATGCTCAGCTGCATTACCGGCGGCGTTATGTACGGCATCGGCATGGGCATAGTTTACCGCGTGGGCGGCGGCACAGGCGGCATGGATATTGTCGGCGGCATTATTAACAAATATTACAGCATCAGCCAGGGCACAACCAATTTTATTTTTAACATTTTCATTATGTTCTGCGGTACCATTGCCTTCGGCATTGAAGCCGTGCTTTACACGATGCTGACCTTCTTTATTGTATTTAAAGTAACAAACTCTTTTGCTTCCGGTTTTGATTACAAGAAAAACATTATCATCATCAGCGAGCATTATGAGGAAATTGCCAGCGGCATTATTAAAATAGTAGGCCGCGGCGTGACCTATTTATACGGCGAAGGCGCTTATACACATCAGCAGCGCAAAGTGCTGTTTGTTGTTGCCAAGCTTACACAGGTGGCGCGCATCCGCCAGATTGTACGCAAAAAAGACCCCGGCGCTTTTATGATTATAACCGAAGCCAGCGACGTTTTCGGCAGGGGCTTTACTTCCGCCCCCAGCGGCAAGCATAAGCAGAAAAAGATTTTTGCCCTGATTAACCACTACGAGGAAGAAGGAAAATAATTTGAACGGCCAAACACGCCCGGTGCTCGCCATTATGGCAGCAGCCAGTTTATGGGGCTTTATCGGGTTGTTCTCGTACATTTTAATGTTTTACGGTTTCAGCCCGGTGCAGGTTATAGCCGTGCGCACCATTGCCGGCGCTTTATTTATGACGGCGTTTCTGCTTGTGCGTTCACCCGCCTTGCTAAAAATAACCCCACGCGATATATGGATGTTTATTGGCACAGGCATTATCAGCGTAGTGCTGTTTAACCTTTTTTACCTTACAACTTTTATGCTCAGCAGCCTTTCGGTTGCCGTTATGCTGCTTTACACCGCGCCGGTATTTGTAATGCTGCTTTCGCTGCTTTTATTTAAAGAGCGGCTCACTTTCAGCAAAATACTGGCTTTGTGTTCCACTATTTCAGGCTGCCTGTTTTTATCGGGCATGCTTACCGGCAGCTGGCAGTGCCCGCCGGGAGCCTTTTTTACAGGTATTCTTTCCGGGTTTGGCTATGCTTTGTACAGCATTTTCAGCAAATATGCGCTTGTTAAATACAATTCGGCAACCATTTCCGTCTGGACTTTTTATATGGCGTCTTTGCCTTTGCTGCCGTTCTGCCAGCCGGATGTTATGTTAACTGCCTTTGCGCTCATACCCGAAACGGCAGGCGCAGCGGCAGGCATAAGCATTTTATGCACGGTACTGCCTTATTTGCTTTATACCTACGGGCTTAAATACGTTGAAGCCGGGTACGCTTCCATACTGGCAATGCTGGAACCTGTTGTTGGCTGTTTAACCGGGCTTTTGCTTTTAGGAGAAACTTTTACTTCTGCCAAGGCGGCAGGATTCTTTTTTATACTGGCAGCCATTGTTATTTTAAATAGCGGCAGTATTTTTAAGAGGGGGACTGCAAAATGATTTTAATCAGCGCGTGCCTTTTGGGGCGCAACGTAAAATACAGCGGCGGCAACAATTTGTGCCCGTGGCTGGCAAAATATTATAACACGGAAGATTTTACTGCGTTTTGCCCGGAATGCCTAGCAATGTTGCCCATCCCCCGCCCGCCGGTAGAAATACAAAACGGCAGCGGCGAAGATGTTTTAAACGGCAAAGCCTGCGTTAAAGATAAAACCGGGCTTGACGTTACCAGGGAATTTTTAAACGGCGCGCAAAAAGCCTTGCAGATAGCCAAAAAGAAAGGCGCCAATTACGCCATTTTAAAGGCACGCAGCCCGTCATGCGGCTGCGGCGAAATTTACGACGGCACTTTCAGCGGCGGCAAAAAAAGAGGCAACGGCGTGGCAGCAGAGCTTTTAATGCAGCATGGCATTAAAGTTTATACCGAAGAAACCATTACGGAAGAAGAACTTATAAAAATTTTACGGGACAAATAACAGCAAAACGCTGAACAAAAATGTTCAGCGTTTTTATTTTGCCTTATGTACTTATTGTACGGCACAATGCACAAGTTTTTTGTTCTGTTTGCGGCAGCAGGCATTATGGCAGCGCCATTTTAAAAGCAGTGCCGAACTTATAATAACGGCCACCGAGCCTGCGTTATGCACAAGCGCACCTGCCACCGGGCTTAAAAGCCCGGTTACGGCAAGCACAATAGCCGTAAAATTAAGCACCAGCGAAAAAATAATATTTATTCTGATAGTCTGCATCATTTGCCCGGATAATTCCAGCAAATGCCCAAACTCCCTGAAATCATCATTAATAAGCACTATATCCGCCGCATCAACGGCAATATCGCTGCCTACGCCGCCCATGGCAATGCCGGTGCAGGCTTTTTTCAGCGCCGGTGCATCATTAATACCGTCACCAAGCATGCAGATATGCTCGCCATTATCTTCGTAACCGGCAATAATGTTTAATTTATCTTCCGGCAGGCATCCGGCATAAACTTCGTCCACGCCAACCATGGCAGGCAACACTTTCTGCCGCGTTAAAATGGTCACCGGTCAGCAGCATGGTTGTTTTACCGGCGCGTTTTACTCCGGCAAGCATATCTGCCGCTTCCGGCCTTACGGTATCGGCAAGGGCAATAAATCCGGCTGCTTCGCCGTTTACGGCAACATAAATTATACTGCATCCGCTTTGGGCGTATTGCTGCGCGGCGGCTGTAATTTCCCGGGCAATAATAATGCCATTGGCTGCAAATAATTTTTCGTTGCCGGCAGTAATTTTAAGGCCGTTTACTTTGCCCTCCACCCCGCGGCCGGCATACATTTTAAAAGCGTCGGCAGGCAAAACGTTTTTGGCAAAGCTTGCAACAACGGCCTGCGCCAAAGGATGTTCCGAAAGTTTTTCTACGCTAGCGGTATATAAATATAAATCATCGTCAGTTAAAGCATTATTAAAACTTTTTACTGCTGCCACCTGCGGCCTGCCATAAGTTAAAGTACCTGTTTTATCAAACGCAACACGTTTAACCTGCGCCAAGCGTTCAAGCGCATCACCTTCGCGCACTAAAAAGCCGTGGCGCGCCGCGTTGCCAATGGCAGCCATAACCGCCGTCGGTGTTGCCAGCACCAAAGCACAGGGGCAAAACACTACAAGCACCGTTACCGCACGTATTACTTCGCCGGTAATATAACCGGTTACTACCGCCGTTGTAAGCGCCATTACCACAATCCAGGTAGCCCAGCGGTCTGCAAGGCACACAATTTTTGCCTTGCCTGCATCGGCAGACTGCACAAGGCGAATCATACGCTGTATGGAGCTGTCTTCGCCAACCTTTAATGCCCTCATTTCAAAACTGCCAAACTGGTTCACCGTTCCGCTTGCCACTTCATCTCCGGCAGTTTTATCTACCGGCAGGGGTTCACCCGTCATAACAGCCTGATTTACCGAAGTTTCGCCCATTATAATTACACCGTCAGCGGGGACGGTTTCGCCTGGCAGCACACGCAGAATATCGCCTTTCCGTACATCTTCCGCACGGATAATTTCTTCTTTACCATCAACAATCCTGCGCGCAGTACGCGGAGAAAGGCGCACCAGTTTTTCAATGCCTGCCCTTGCGCGGGCAACGGTTGCTTCTTCCAAAAGCGAACCCAACTGCATAATAAAGGCAATTTCACCGGCAGCAAAGTCCTCGCCAATAGTAAGCGAAGCAATAAGCGCTATGGAAACAAGCACGTCCGCTTTAATATCAAACTCCGTTACAAGCCCTTTCAAGGCTCCCCATACAATGGGCACACCGCATAAAATAACTGCAAGCCATGCAAAATCAAACGGCAGCGGACGTATATCAAGCATGCTTGCCAATAGTGCTGCACCGGAAATAGCAATGCACGCAAGCTGCATTCTCAATTCTTCATTTTGCAATATATTTTTAAAAAACTGCATCTTTACCGCCTCTTTTTATACCCATAGGGGTATAGGTATTTATATTTATAATATACTCCCGGCAAAGTGCAATGTCAATAAAAAACACCTTTAAAACTCAGCAGCAAACTTATTTTTTACGCCGGGTTACTGCTATTTTGCTTTTGCAGCTATAAAATTTATAGCGCTTACGGCAAATTTGGTTTATAATAAAGATAAGGAAAAATCTTTGTTATAAAGGGAGGATTGCTGTTATGGATAACTATGATAACGATTTAATTAAACTTGATTATAGAAAGCGTCCCAAAAAATCAGCTGATAACATGACCCCTTATGATAAAGCCATCCGCATTATGTTTAAGGTTTTGTTTTTTATGGTTATTTACATGTTTTTTATGGGAATTGTAAGCTACATTTTAAATGCTTTTTAAATTCGTTCTCTGGCCTCCGCATTAAGCGGGGGCTTTTTTTATGCAAAAAAATAACGCAAACACATAATGTATTTGCGTTCAGCGGTTACTGCTTATATAACTAATGCGTCAGGTCATATTGGCAAAACGCTCAACTGCTTTGGTAAAGTTTTGAATGGTTTTTTCGGCGTCGCCGTGTTCAATGCCGTCGCGCACGCAGTGCTGAATATGCCCTTCCAGCACAACCTGCCCTACGCGGTGCAGTGCCGATTTGGCGGCGTTAATCTGCATAAGAATATCCTCGCAGGCCACATCTTCGTCAACCATTCTGTCAATAGCCTGCACCTGGCCGATAATTTTTTTCAGGCGGCGGTGCAGATTTTCAGCATCCATACATTGTCTCATCTAATACCTCCCATCAGGGCGTCAGACGCCTGTTTTAAAAAGGCCAAACCAGCGGTACAATAATTACCGTGGCAGCAAAACATAACAATATCAGCGGCAGGCCAGCTTTAATGTAATCTACAAAGCGGTAGTTACCCGGGCCAACCATAAGTGTACACGGCGGCGTGCCGATTGGTGTTGCATAAGCACAGGAAGATGCCACCGCAATTACCATTAAAAGCGGATAGGGCGAAATGCCAAGCTTTTGTGCAATTACAATGCCTATCGGGGCAATGAGAGCTGCCGAAGCGGAATTGCTCATAAACTGCGTAAGGAGCGCCGTTACTGCAAACAGCAGCATAGTTATTACGAGCGGCGAAGGCGTGCCAAGCGCTTCCAGTATCCAGCGCGCCAAAAGTTCTGCCGCGCCGGTGTTGTAAAGCGCATGAGATACAGGCATCATACCTGCAAACAGAAAAATTGTACTCCATTCGATAGAATGATAAGCCTGTTTTTCCGTAAGGCAGCCTGTAAGCACACATACCAGCGCGCCGATAACGGCAGCCATTTCAATGGTTATTTTTTGCAAATCAAGGCACATAACAATTATGCAGCCAAGCAAAATACAGCCTGCAATTACCTGCTTCGGCACATTATGCTGCATGGGGTCAAGCTCAGCCAGAAATTTTTCCGGCACTTCGCCGCCTTCCGGCAGCAGTCTGCGCCCGGCAAAATACATATAAAGTATGGTCAGCACCGTAAGGGGCACACCAACCCATGCGAATTCAAAAAAGCCAAACGGACGGTAGCCAAAATTACTCAGTGCGCCGCTGACGATAATATTAGGCGGCGTACCGACAAGGCTTATCATGCCGCCGCTGCAAACAGCATAAGCAAGCGGCAGCAGCTGGCGCGAAGGAGCCATTTTAGCCGCCGCGCAGATGCCCATAACCACAGGCAAGAGGCATGCTGCCGTGCCTGTATTGGAAAGGCACATGCTTAATACGGCTGCCACAATCATAATGCACAGCATTAAATTTTTCTGGCTTTTGCCGGCGCGTTTAACGATAAATACGCCTATGCTGTGCGCCAGCCCTGTATGAAACATTGCCGCACCCACAACAAACATGCCCGCAAACAGCGTAACCGTTGGGTGCGAGAGCCCTGAAAACACAACGTTATCGGGTATAAAGTTTAAAAAGCCGCAAATTATGGCGCCGCCCATTGCGGTTACCGCCAAAGGAATCAATTCTGTAATAAACAGCAGGGCCATTACGCCCAAAAGGATCAAACAGCCAATAGCCGGATCCATACCTTCACCTCAATCCAATAAATATAATTTATTCCGCAGTGCTTTTTTCTTCTGCCTGTGCATCAGGTTCTTTGGCTGCTGCACCTTCGTCAGCTATTACTGCAGTTGTTTCAATAACTTCACCGGCAGTTTCATTTTTCGTTTCCGGCCTGCCGTGTTCCAAAATATACATAAATTCTTCGCCGGTAATGGTTTCTTTTTCCAAAAGATATGCCGAAAGCTCATGCAGCTTTTCAATATCGTTTTCCAAAATTGCGCGTGCTTTGGCATGAGCATCTTTAATAATTTCCATTACTTTGGCGTCAATCTTGCCGGAGGTTGTTTCCGAGCAGGCAAGCGAAGTATCGCCGCCCAGATATGCGTTGGTAACGGTTTCAGTCGCCATCATGTCAAATTCGTCAGTCATGCCGAAACGCGTAACCATAGCGCGGGCAATGCGCGTTGCTTGTTCAATATCGTTGCTGGCGCCTGTGGTAATGCTTTTAAAAATAACTTCTTCCGCACTGCGCCCACCGGTAAGCGTGGTAATTTTATTGAACAGTTCTTCCTTGCTCATCAGCACATTGTCGTCCTCGCTAACCTGCATGGTGTAGCCCAATGCGCCACTGGTACGCGGAACAATGGTTATTTTATGCACCGGAGCAGAATTTTTCTGCCGTGCCGCAACAAGGGCATGGCCGATTTCATGGTAAGCAACAATGCGTTTTTGCTCTTTGGGTATTACCGCACCCTTACGCTGATAACCTGCAATAACTACTTCCACCGATTCCTCAAAATCGCTCTGCGTTACGCTGTCGCGGTGCATACGCACTGCACGCAAAGCAGCTTCGTTGACGATATTGGCAAGTTCTGCACCGGAAGCGCCGCTTGTTGCACGCGCAATGGCTTTATAATCAATATCGGATTCGGTTTTAATATTTTTGGCATGTACGCGCAAAATTGCTTCGCGTCCCTGTAAATCCGGCAGCTCAACCGGTATGCGCCTGTCAAAGCGTCCGGGGCGCAAAAGTGCTTTATCAAGCGAATCTGGCCTGTTGGTGGCAGCCAAAATTACTATGCCTTTGCTGCCGTCAAAGCCGTCCATTTCCGAAAGCAGCTGGTTTAAGGTCTGCTCGCGTTCATCATTGCCGCCAAAGCGTCCGCTGTCACGCTTTTTGCCTATAGCGTCAATTTCGTCTATAAAAATAATGCACGGAGCTTTTTCCTGCGCCTGCTTAAACAAGTCGCGCACACGGGCAGCGCCCATGCCGACAAACATTTCAATAAATTCGCTGCCGCTGATGCTGAAAAACGGAACTTTCGCTTCGCCGGCAACGGCACGGGCCAGCAAGGTTTTACCGGTGCCCGGAGGGCCTACCAAAAGCGCGCCCTTAGGCATATTTGCACCAATCGCTTTGTATTTATCAGGGTGATGCAGAAAATCTACCAGCTCCATTAAAGCTTCTTTGGCTTCATCCTGCCCGGCTACATTGGCAAAGGTAATGCCGGTCTGCGCCTCCACATAAACTTTGGCGTTGCTCTTGCCAAGGTTCAGCGGCCCGCCTCCGCCCATGCGCCCTGCCATAAAGCGCATAAACAGCTGCCCCAGCGCAAAGAAAATAAAAATAGGTAAAATCCAGTTGGTTAAAATATTTTCAAGTAAACTCGGTTCTTTCGGAATTACCTGCGAAAACTCAACTTTCTTTTCCATCAGGCTGTTTACCAGCTGCGGGTCTTCCACCCTGCCGGTAACGTAAATTTCCTTATCGCCGCTGTCTTTGGTAAGTACGGCAATTTTATTGTTGGTAATTTCAACCTTAGAAACCTTGCCTTCGTCCACCATCTGCAAAAAGCTGCTGTAGGAAATTTCCTGCACTTTGGGGCTGAAAAACATCGGTATAATTACCGTATTCAGCAAAAGCAAAATTGCCAGTGCCAGCATATAATAATAATATATTGACTTTTTAGGTGTTTTGTCTTTATTCATTGTGCCCTCCATAAAAAGCATAAAATTATAAATATATTTTATCTTATCTACGCCTATAAAACAAGCAAACATTTTGTGTAATGGCACAATTTTAAGCCTTTCTTTTTAATGCTTTGAACTGTTCAGCTTATTTTTATAAAGTTATCTTGTTTAAGCAAATAAAAAACGCACCCCGTAAAGAGGTGCGTTTTAAGTTTAAGCTTATCTCATTTTGGCAGCCATGGAAAGTTCTACTGTCCTGATTCTGCCGAGAGCTCTTGCCTTGGCAGCTTCGGCTCTTTTAACGTTAATATCAACCGTAAAGTTGGCAATGCGGGTTTCAGCTCTTTCCAAAGCCGCATGCGCGCGTTCAAGGTCAATGTCCTCTGCTGCTTCAGCCTGAATGCTGAGAATTGTAATTTTGTTTTTTACAATTTCAGCAAAGCCGCCCGATAAATAAATGAAATGTTCTTCATTATTGGCGTCCCTGTATTTAAAAGGGGCGTCTTTAAGTGCTGCAATAGCAGGCATATGATTGGCAAATACGCCAAAACCGCCGTCTAAAGCTTCAAAGCCTGCATATACAACATCGTCTCTTTTAATGAAGTATTTATCAGGGGTTACAATTTCCAATTGCATTAAATTTGCCATGCAATCAATCCACCTTCATGCTTTCAGCTTTCTTAATGGCGTCATCAATAGTGCCTACCATGTAGAAGGCGCCTTCGGGCAGATCATCATGTTTACCTTCGAGGATTTCTTTAAAGCCTCTGATGGTTTCGTTCAAAGGAACATATTGTCCCGGGGTACCGGTAAACTGTTCTGCTACGAAGAATGCCTGGGACAGGAATCTTTGAATTTTACGTGCGCGGGCAACGGTAAGTTTATCTTCTTCGCTAAGTTCTTCCATACCGAGAATTGCGATGATATCCTGCAATTCTTTATAGCGTTGGAGAATAGCCTGTACGCCGCGGGCAACATTGTAATGTTCTTCACCGATTACCAGCGGGTCAAGAATACGGCTGGTGGAATCCAGCGGGTCAACCGCAGGATAAATACCAAGCTCTGCAATCTGACGGGACAGTACTGTGGTTGCATCCAGGTGGGCGAAGGTGCCTGCCGGCGCAGGGTCAGTCAAGTCGTCCGCAGGTACGTATACAGCCTGTACGGAGGTGATGGAACCGGTTTTAGTGGAGGTAATGCGTTCCTGCAATGCACCGATATCGTTTGCCAAAGTAGGCTGATAACCTACTGCGGAAGGCATACGGCCGAGCAATGCGGAAACTTCGGAACCTGCCTGAATGAAACGGAAAATGTTATCGATAAACAGAAGTACGTCCTGGCCGCCTACATCACGGAAGTATTCAGCCATGGTCAGGCCGGTAAGGCCTACGCGCATACGTGCTCCAGGAGGTTCGTTCATCTGACCGTAAACCAGAGCGGTTTTGTCGATAACGCCGGATTCTTTCATTTCGCACCAAAGGTCATTGCCTTCACGGGTACGTTCGCCTACGCCGGCGAATACGGAGTAACCGCCGTGTGCAGTTGCGATATTATGGATAAGTTCCATAATAATAACGGTTTTACCTACGCCTGCACCGCCGAACAGACCGATTTTACCGCCCATTGCATACGGAGCGATAAGGTCAACGACTTTAATGCCTGTTTCCAAAATTTTAGTGCTTGTTGCCTGTTGGTCAAAAGTCGGAGCAGGACGGTGGATAGGCCAGTAGTCTGCTGCTTCTACTTTCGTGTCATCATGGTCAACAGTTTCACCGAGAACGTTGAAGATACGGCCCAGTACGCCGGGGCCAACCGGTACGCTGATAGGAGCGCCGGTATCTACTGCTTCCATGCCGCGAACAAGACCATCGGTAGAGCTCATGGCAACAGTACGGACAATGTTATAGCCGATATGCTGCATAACTTCACAAGTAAGGTGAATTTTTACTTTACCGTCATCAGTAGTACCATCAATTTTGATAGCATTCAGGATCGCGGGCATTGTTTTCGGACTGAACTCAATGTCAACAACAGGGCCAACAACTTGTACTATTCTACCAGTATTCAAGGTTTTAGCCTCCTAATTTACTAATATATCATCAGTTCTGTTTTAATGCTTCTGCGCCGCCGCAGATTTCGGTCAGCTCGCGGGTAATAAGTGCCTGACGGGCTTTATTGTAGTTAAGCTCAAGGCTCTTAACCAGCTTTGCTGCGTTGTCTGTTGCGGAACTCATAGCAGTCATACGGGAACCGAGTTCGCTCGCTGCGGACTGTACGAGTGCGGCATAAATAACAGTTTCCAAATAACGAGGTGCCAAATCTGCCAGAATTTCTTCTGCTTCAGGCAAGAACAAATACTGGGTATTTGCTTTAACCTGTGCTTCGCCGCCTTTGGGTGCTTCTTCTGCCGGGGGTTCCAGCGGAAGAATAGTTTCATTGGTCGGAGTCTGCGAAAGTGCGGATTTGAACAAAGTATATACAATGCGCAATTCATCAAACTGCTCATCGGCAAAACGCTGTGCTGCATCATATGCTATTTCAACAGCGTTGTTGTAAGAAGGCTTGTCGGAGAAACCAAAGTGTGCCTGAATGACATTAAAGCCACGATGTCTGAAAAAGTCTCTGGCACGGCGGCCGCAGGTAATAATAACCACTTCGCCTTTTACTTTTAAGATTTCACCCATGGCATGTTTTAAAACATTGCTGCCGTAAGCGCCTGCAAGGCCCTTATCGGAGCACATTACCAAAAAGCCAATCTTTTTTACCGGGCGTTTTTGAATTAAAGGATGTTTTCTCGGGCTCAGTCCGGACAAAGTTCCTTTATCGCCAACGATATTACTCAAAACCTCTTTAATTTTTATAGCATACGGACGGCTGGCGGCAGCTCTTTCCTGCGCTCTGCGCAGACGTGCCGCAGCAACCATTTTCATCGCCTTAGTGATTTGACCAATGTTCTTTACACTTTTCATGTGGCGATGAATCTCACGTGCAGTAGCCATCAGTCAATCACCTGCCTTCACTGGCAAGAAAAGTTTCCTTAAACTGTTCTATAGCTTTTTTCAGTGTAGCTTCAGCTTCGTCGGTGATTTTCTTTTCGGTACGGATGGATTCGCCAACCTGCGGGTAAGCAGCGTCCATAAATTCAAGAAATTCTTTCTCGAAACGGGTAATCTTTTTAACTTCGATATCGTCAAGATAACCTTTAGTACCGAGGTAAATCGACATAACTTCCTTCTCAACAGTCAGAGGCTGGTACTGGCCCTGCTTCATGATTTCCATCAGGCGCTGGCCACGTTCGAGCTGAGCCTTGGTAGCTTTATCAAGGTCAGAAGCGAACTGGGAGAAAGCAGCAAGTTCGCGGTATTGTGCAAGGTCAAGGCGCAGGGTACCGGCAACGGATTTCATTGCTTTAATTTGTGCTGCACCGCCTACACGGGATACGGACAAGCCGGAGTTGATAGCCGGACGGATACCTGCATAGAACAATTCAGATTCCAGGAAGATTTGTCCGTCGGTAATGGAAATTACGTTGGTAGGAATAAAGCCGCCTACGTCGCCTGCCAGGGTTTCGATAACCGGCAGTGCGGTAATGGAACCATTGCCAAGCTCTTTATTGAGTTTTGCAGCGCGTTCCAAAAGACGGGAATGCAAGTAGAATACGTCGCCAGGATATGCTTCACGTCCAGGAGGACGGCGGAGCAACAGGGACATTGCACGGTATGCAACGGCGTGTTTGGAAAGGTCGTCGTATACGCACAGAACGTCTTTGCCCTGGTCCATGAAATATTCTGCCATTGTTACGCCTGCATACGGAGCGATATACTGCAAAGGAGCAGAATCAGCTGCGGTAGCTGCAACAACAATGCTGTATTCCATTGCGCCGTGCTGTTCGAGAGTACGAACGATACGGGCAACGTTAGAAGCCTTCTGGCCGATAGCAACGTAAATGCAGATTACGTTCTGGCCTTTCTGGTTAAGGATGGTGTCAACAGCAACGGCAGTTTTGCCGGTGCCGCGGTCGCCGATAATAAGTTCGCGCTGGCCCCGTCCGATAGGAACGAGAGCGTCGATACATTTAATACCGGTCTGAAGCGGAGTATCTACGGATTCACGGTCAGCAATGCCGTGTGCAGGAGATTCAATCGGGCGTTTTTCAGCATAAGCAATGCTGCCTTTGCCGTCGATAGGTTCGCCCAGTGCGCTTACAACGCGGCCGAGGAGGCCTTCGCCTACGCCAACTTCCATGATGCGTCCGGTTCTGCGTACGATGTCGCCTTCTTTAACAAGGGTATCGCCACCAAGCAGTACAACGCCGACGTTTTCACGGTCAAGGTTAAGTACCATGCCGGTTACGCCGTTCGGAAGTTCAACCATTTCGCCTGCCATAGCGTTTTTCATACCGATAACGGTTGCGATGCCGTCACCGATTTTTTCAACAATGCCGACTTCTTCAAGGTCTACATCCACTGTGTAATTCTCGAGCTTAGCGCCCATAGCATCGGAGATTTTGGCAGTATCCTGCAGGGAGTATTCATGAATGTCAATGCCATCCATTACAACTTCCATTTTTTTCAGCTTACGCAGTGCGGAAGCATCGAATACTTTATCGCCAACTTGTACTATGATGCCGCCGAGGATAGCCGGGTCAACAATTTTATTCATGTAAATTTCGCTGCCCAGTTTCTCGGTAAGAATTGCAGAAATGGATTGATACTCGTCAGAAGTCAGTTTTTTAGCAGTAGTAACTTTGACTTCCAGCAATTCTTTAATGGAACTGCGGTCAATTTTGAAATCGGACAATTCTTGCTCTATCAAAGCAATATTTTCTTCATTCTTCATATTGTATCAATCACCTCAATCTGCCGGTACAAGCAATGCCCAAAAGGAAGGCAGAGCCCTTTAATCCGGCTTTTATGGAACACAAATCAATATTATTTCATTATTTTATCAACAACGGAACCTGCCAATTTTTCATCTTCTGCAGAATTTAATTTCTGTTCCAGGATTTTACCGGCAGCAACCAAACTAAGTTTGATAACCTGAGCACGTACTTCGCCGAGAGCCTGCTGTTTTTCAAGAGCAATTGCGTCTTTAGCGGAAGCAACAATCTGTTCCTGTTCTGCTTTGGTTTCAGCAATAATCTTATCATGTACAGACTGAGCAGTTTTACGTGCGCTGTCAATAATGCTCTGTGCTTCCTGACGTACAGTAGCAAGCTGAGCAGCATATTCAGCTTTTAATTTTTCAGCTTCGGCTTTCGCCAATTCAGCGTTTTCCAGGTCGCTTGCGATTTTGTTCTTACGCTCATCCATCATGTTAATGATAGGTTTATACGCAAATTTTGCAAGTATGAACACGAGGAACAAAAAGTTCAGAACCTGCGCAATCAAAGTTGCGTTAATATCAATCACTTATGACCCTCCCTTTTATTAATTTTGTTTAACATCACAACTTAACCTATTAAATGAAAGGGTTAGCAAATACAAGAACGATTGCAATAACGTAGCAAAGGATAGGCATGGATTCGATAAGGCCTACGCAAACCAGCATGTTGGTAAAGATTTTACCAGCTTCTTCCGGCTGACGAGCCATAGATTCGATAGATTTTCCGCACATATTGCCGTTACCAGAACCAGCACCGGCAGCAGCACCAAGGCAAACAAGACCAGCAGCAATCAAAGATGCAGCAGTAATAATTGCAGTTTCAGACATTTAATTCATCCTTTCAAATTTAAATAAATTTTAATTTTAATAAATTAATGGTGGTCATTAAACGCCAGTGCATAGCTGCCCAATGCCAAAATCGTGAAGATAAAAGCCTGGACAAAGCCTATGAACAAGCTGAACATAACCCAGAACTCCGGAATAATCCAGGGAGATAACTGGTAAAGAACTATGAGCAAAATTTCGCCTGCCAGAATGTTACCGAAAAGACGAAGCGCCATAGTCAGCGGTTTTGTAATAGCGTCCAGTAAATGTAACGGCAAAAATGCCTTGCTGGGGCTTACAAAATGTTTAAAATGGCCAATACCCTGCCTTACAACGCCTACAATATAAGCGCTTAAAGCGATGAGCAGCGAAAGAGCAAAACATGTGTTGATGTCGTTGGTCGGTGAAGTCCAGTGTACACCAACTTGCGGAAGCATACCGATTTCGTTGCTGACCAAAATAAACGTGAACAGGGTAATGATGAAAGAGGCCATATATTTACGCCCTTTTTCACCGATGTTCTGATTCATCATGCCATCAAGGAAATCGATAACCATTTCCATTACATTCTGCAGGCCGCTCGGAACTAACTTCGGGTTGCGGGAGACTACGAAAAATAATACAAATACAATAGCCATCGCAATCCAAGTCATATACATTGTCTGCATATTGATTACAATACCTGGTGCTATTTCAGTTGCAGCGTAATGTATAATTTCACCTGACTGTTCAGCTCCCTGTGCCATAGCAGCTGCTTCATTTCCCATCCTTTTCAACTCCTTTCCTCACGCTTCCTTCTTGTTAAGTCGGTACGCGAAAAATAATAAATTAATAATTAAAAATATATGTATCAGCAGAAATCCCAGGCTCGCACCGAAAACTGGGTATTTCAACCTTAACATCAACACAAAAATACTGCCAGCAGACATAAGGCGGTAAATACGATAACGCCCCATAATCGAAATACCCTTTTGGGGTTCTTTGACATAGGGCAAAGCTCTTTTCATACCATGAAACATGATTACCGTATCTAAAACACCAATTACAACACCTCTGAACAGCGATACAGAAAAGGCATAATCAATAAATCCGGCAAGTATAACCAGTGGCATAGCCGATATGAACAGCCTTGCCACAACCTTATAACCGCCAGCCTGTACAAGCGGAGTTAAATCAAATTTCATCATAATTTATTTAGTTACTAATCTCGTTTTCTTTAGGAACATTATCTTCATTTTCAGGTATGTTTTTTTCTTTATTGGCATCTTCTTCAGTTTTTTCTTCTTCCATCGGCTTTGTCAAATAAATTAATTTAAAAACGCCAAGTGCAAACGTGAGGCCTGCAAGGCCAAGGCAGATTTTGCGCCAGAAATGGTCACCCGTCTGAAAATAATTATCAAGCCAGTCGCCGCCCCAGTATGCAAGCAGAAAATCTATAACAGTCATCATGCCGAGCGAAGAAACTATTGCAAAAGCGTTCATCATTCTGATGCGCTCAAGTTCCTGCCGGCGCTGCCTGTCAAGGCGTGCTTTAATGCGTCTGGCTATTTCCTGCCGTTTTCTGTCGGCAAGTTTTACTTTTTCCAGATTCTCATTCATGGCGCTCACCAAATTTCACGTCATCATAATATATTAGAAATCTTCATACCTTCTTAATATTATTTTAAAATATTTCACAAATTCTGTCTATATCAAATTACAGTAAATTCGGGTAAATCTTCAACATCCAAACCAAATTCTTTTAAAATCCGGTTTACAATCCTTGCGCAGGCTTCACCGTCGCCGTAAGGGTTAACGGCTTCCGCCATGCTGCGGTAATGAGCGGCGTCATCCAAAAGCAGATTGGTTTCGCGCAGCACATCTTCATAAGCAGTGCCTATAAGTTTTACCGTGCCTGCCGAAACTGCTTCGGGGCGTTCGGTGGTATCGCGCAGCACAAGCACGGGTTTGCCGAGTGCCGGCGCTTCTTCCTGAATTCCGCCGCTGTCGGTAAGCACAATATCCACGCGCGCCATAAGGTTGGCAAACGGTTCGTAATCCAGCGGCTCTATTAAGTGTACCTGCGGCAGATGCCCAAGTTCTTCATCTACAATCTGGCGCACCTTCGGGTTTTTATGCACCGGGAAAATTGCTTCCACGCCGGGATGCGTGCGCAGCACTTCGCACAGGGCTTTATAAACATGGCGCATCGGTTCGCCAAGGTTTTCGCGGCGGTGCGTGGTCATTAAAATAAGGCGTTTGCCGCTGTCAAGCACTTCATGCAGCGCATCGTCATCAAAGCGGTAATCTTTTTTAACGGTGGTTTTCAAAGCGTCGATAACGGTATTGCCGGTAACTACAATTTTTGCTTCCGGCACGTTCTCGCGCAGCAGGTTGGCCTTGCTCGTCGCGGTAGGCGCAAAATGGTAATCGGCAAGTGCGCCGGTTAATTTGCGGTTCATCTCTTCCGGGAACGGTGAATATTTATTGCCGGTGCGCAGGCCTGCTTCAACATGGCCTACCGGAATCTGCGCATAAAAAGCTGCAAGGGCGCCCGCAAAAGTGGTAGTGGTATCGCCGTGTACCAAAACAAGGTCCGGCTTTGCTTCTTCCAAAACCTTCTGCAAGCCGCGCAGGGCTTTTTCCGTAACGTCATACAGCGTCTGCCCGGCGCTCATAATATTCAAGTCATAATCGGGAGTAATGCCAAAAAGGTGCAGCACCTGATCAAGCATTTCGCGGTGCTGTGCTGTTACAGCCACCAGCGGTTCAATTTCGTCAGGATGTTTGCGCATTTCCAAAACCAGCGGGCACATCTTAATAGCTTCAGGGCGTGTGCCGAAAACTGTCATTACTTTCAGTTTTGCCATCAATCCCACTCCTTATCTGTCATTTAAAATGCCTATCTTTTTGGCGCCAAGCGCGACGCCGGAAATAATACATGCAATAATGCCTGCGGCAAGGTAGCCGTCCACTTCGGTAAGCAAAATAGCGGCAATGCCCAGCACTGCGCTGATTACATACATTAAAAGCACTGCCTGGCGCTGACTGAGGCCCATCGCAAGCAGGCGGTGATGCAGATGCCCCTTGTCGGGCTGAAAAATCGGGCGTCCGTTGGTGTAGCGGCGCACAATGGCAAAGGCGGTATCCATAATAGGCAGGCCCAGCGCAACGGCAGGCACCAGAAGCGCAATGGTGGCCGCACTTTTTACAGCGCCGAAAATGGAAATTGCCGCCAGCATATAACCGATAAACATACTGCCGGTATCGCCCATAAAAATGCTTGCCGGGTTAAAGTTGTAGCGGATAAAGCCGATAATGCCGCCGGCAAGTGCAGCCGTGATAACGGCAACCGGGTAAAAGCCCTGCTGCAGGGCAACAAGAATGACCGTAACCGAAGCAATGCCGGAAACACCGGCCGCAAGTCCGTCAAGGCCATCCATCAAATTAACAACATTGGTAAAGCTTACAATCCAGAAAACCGTTAGCGGCACGGAAAAATACTCAAGGTAAAAATAACCGCCCCACGGATTGTTCAGCCATTCGATTTTAATATCAAACAGCACCAGCACAAACGCCGCCGCAATCTGCCCCAGCAGCTTTACTTTGGCAGGCAGCTGGTACTTGTCGTCCAGAATGCCGACGATAACAATTACTGTACCGCCCAGAAGCAGCGCAAAAATATCGCGCGTCATGTGCATGGTGGCAAGCACGGCAATGACAAAGGCCAAATAAATAGCAAGGCCCCCCAAGCGCGGCATAATGCCGTGATGAACCTTGCGTCCGTCCGGTTTGTCAAGAGCGCCGATGCGAAAAGCCAGTTTTTTTACATAAGGGGTTAAAACCCAGCTTGCTAAAAGAGCTATAATAAACGCTAAAATATACACTTGCACTTTCCCACCTCGAGGCTTAAAGCCGGAAATTAAATTCAGTTTTATAAAATTTGAGCAATTCAGATTATCGTAAATAGTATATCAAAAAATCGGCAGTTTGAACAACTTTTTTGAAAATTTTTTGCAGATTTGTAACAATTTTAATAGAAGCCCCAAAATCGCCAATTTCCTCATAAGCATAAACGGCAGCGCCGCGATTGGCACTGCCGTCTTTACGTTTTAACATTAATTTTATTTTTCTGTTTCGCCGTCCAGAATAGTAATTTCCATTTTGGATGCTTTCAGCATTTCTTCCGCCAGCTTATCGGGGTAGGGATTAGCGTAAACAATGCGTTTAATACCGGCGTTGATGAGTATTTTTGTGCATACCACGCAGGGCTGGTGCGTGCAGTACAGCGTGCCGCCGTTTACCGATACGCCGTGAAAAGCCGCCTGTACAACGGCGTTTTGCTCGGCATGGATGCCGCGGCATAGTTCGTGCATTTTACCGGAAGGAACTTTAAGCTGCTCGCGCAGGCAGCCGGTAACGGCGCAGTGTTCAAGCCTGGAAGGCGTGCCGTTATAGCCGGTAGCCACAATCTGCCTGTTTTTTACAATTACGGCGCCTACACTGCGGCGCAAACAGGTGCTGCGCTTGCTTACCACGCGGGCAATTTCCATAAAGTAGTGGTCCCAGTCCGGCCTTGTATCCATACTCATTTCGTGCCGAAAATACGGTCGCCGGCATCTCCGAGTCCCGGCACAATGTAGCCGTGCTCGTTAAGCTTTTCGTCCAGCGCCGCCGTATAAACTTTAACGTCGGGATGTGCTTTGTTCAGCACTTCAACGCCTTCCGGTGCTGCTACAAGGCACATAAAGCGGATATTATTGAGCCCGCGTTTTTTCAGCATGGTAATTGCCGCTTCCGCACTGCCGCCGGTTGCCAGCATCGGGTCTACAACAATGGTAATCGGGTCTTTATCGGGCGGAATTTTGCAGTAATATTCATGCGGCTCCAGCGTTTTTTCATCACGGTACAAACCGATATGGCCAACATGGGCATTCGGAATCATGCGCAGCACGCCGCTTAAAAGGCCGAGGCCGGCGCGCAGGATAGGCACAACAACAATATTGTTGTGCAGTTTATAGCCGGTGGTTTCGCAAATCGGGGTCTGTACCGGCATTTCGTCCAGTTCAAGGTCGCGCGTTACTTCGTAGGTCATCAGCATGGCAATTTCGTCAAGCCATTCGCGGAAATCGCGGGAAGTGGTTTCAACATCGCGCATTTTGGAAAGTTTGTGTTTAATCAGGGGATGTTCTACAACGGTTATCTGCATGCAAATCTCCTCCTTAGGAAATTTCATTATCTGTTACAGCATGGGATACATTGGATATTTTGCGCATAATGCCGCAACGCGCTGTGCTGCTTCTGCCTGTTTTTCCGCATCTTCGGGGTTGTTAAGCACAAGGCCGATGATAGCTGCAACTTCTTTCATATCAGCTTCTTTAAAGCCGCGGGTAGTTACGGCAGCAGTGCCAAGGCGGATGCCGCTGGTAACAAACGGGCTTTCAGGGTCGAACGGAATGGTATTTTTATTGCAGGTTACGCCAACTTCGTCCAGCAGGTGTTCTGCGGTTTTGCCGGTCATTTTCTGCCCGCGCACGTCAACCAGCAAAAGGTGGTTATCCGTACCGCCGGAAACAAGGCGGAAGCCTTCGGCAATAAGGCCTTCGGCAAGAGCCTGGCAGTTGGCAATAATCTGTTTGGCATATTCTTTAAATTCAGGTTTCAGCGCTTCGCCAAGCGCAACTGCTTTGGCAGCGATAACATGCATCAGCGGGCCGCCCTGCACGCCGGGGAAAATAGCCTTGTCGATTTGTTTGGCATATTTTTCCTTGCACAAAATAAGTCCGCCGCGCGGGCCGCGCAGAGTTTTGTGCGTAGTTGTGGTAACAATATCGGCATAGGGAACCGGGCTGGGATGCAGGCCTGCTGCAACAAGCCCTGCAATGTGGGCCATATCTACCATGAAAATGGCGCCGACGCTGTGGGCAATTTCTGCCATGCGTTCAAAATCAATTACGCGCGGATAAGCGCTTGCACCGGCAACAATCAGCTTCGGCTGAGCTTCTCTGGCAATGCGCGCAAATTCGTCGTAATCAATGCGCTCGGTTTCGTGCGTAACTCCGTAAGGGACTACATTATAATATTTGCCGGAAATATTAACCGGTGAACCGTGGGAAAGATGCCCGCCCTGCGACAGGTTCATGCCCATAATGGTGTCGCCCGGCTGCAAAAAGGCAAAGTATACTGCCGTATTGGCATTGGCGCCGGAATGTGCCTGCACGTTGGCGTGTTCTGCGCCGAACAGTTTTTTTGCACGTTCAATGGCAAGTGTTTCTACCTTGTCCACATATTCGCAGCCGCCGTAATAGCGGTGGCCGGGGTAGCCTTCCGCATATTTGTTGGTCAGCACGCTGCCCATCGCTTCCATTACTGCGGGGCTGACAAAGTTTTCGGAAGCAATCAGTTCAATTTTATTGCGCTGGCGTCCGAGTTCTTCACCGATAGCCGCAGCAATTTCGGGGTCACATACTGCAAGTTTTTCCAAATTCATTTAAGTCCCTCCATGAGTTTTATTAAACTGCATAATTAACAAAATCAGCGTTTTTCGGGGTAATGCGCGCGCTCGCCGCCGATAAGGGGCGGGCGTGTACGCGCTGCCGTAACTATGGCCGCGCCGATAGTTTTCTGCGCAAGGCGCACCGGCACGGCAACACGTTTAAGGTGCATGCCGATTAAAGTCTGGCCGATATCAATGCCAAGATGCGCTTTAATGCTTTCAACCACTACCGGGTCAGTAAAATTATCGTAAGCCGCAGTTGCCATAGAACCGCCTGCATGAGGCATGGGGCGCACGGTAACTTCTTCCCAGCCAAATTTTTCCATGGCTTCGCGTTCCGTTACCAAAGCGCGGTTTAAATGCTCGCAGCACTGAAAAGCAAGGTGCAGCCCATGCTTTTTGGCAGCGCTGTAAATGCTTGCAAAAACTGCCTGCGCCGCTTCTTCAGAGCCGCAGGTGCCTATTTTGCCGCCGACAATTTCGCTGGTGCTGCAGCCAACAACAAGAACCTGACCTGCACGGCAGCCGGAAACTTCTATCAGTTCTTCAACTGCCCGCTGCGCTTCGGCAGCAAGTTCTTCCTTATTCATCAGCCTTCCGCCTCCAGCGCCATAATCTTTTCTACGCGGCGTTCGTGGCGTCCGCCTGCAAATTCGGTATGCAGCCAGACATCTACAATCATTTCGGCAAGGCCAACGCCGGTTACGCGCTCGCCCAAAGCCAGAATATTGGCGTTGTTATGCTCGCGGCTCATTTTTGCGCTGTATACGTCGCCGCAAACTGCTGCACGCACGCCTTTAATTTTGTTGGCCGCTATGGAAATGCCAAGCCCGGTGCCGCACACAAGTATGCCCAAATCGGCTTCGCCGCCGGTAACGGCATGCCCTACTTTGGCAGCATAATCCGGGTAATCGCACGATTCTTCGGTATAAGTGCCTTTGTCAATTACCTCGTAACCTTTAAGTTCCAGATAATCTTTTAAATGGTTTTTAAGATGGATACCGCCGTGATCGCTTCCCATTGCGATTTTCATTACAGTCACCCTCTGTCTTTTTATAATATATTGCTATTATTGTTATTTTAACACAAAACTTTTAAGTTGCGTACTGTTTTTTAACAGTGCTTCAATATCGGCTGCCGTAAGCACCTGCCTCCCGGCCGCTTTGCGCATGCGGTTCATAACCGCAAGGCCGATGCCGTCTTCCGTTACGCCTTCGGAAAAAATAACGCCCACGCCCAGCTTATCGCACCGGCGCAGCAGGCGGTACAGCTTAACGGCAAGTTCCGTTGTATCAACGCCCCAGTTTAAAATGTGCAAATTCTGCGCGCGCTGCATGGCTTCTGCAGCTTCGCCGCCGCAAATTACCGCTGCAGGCGTAAATTTTGCTGCTTCCTTCGCCAAAAGCGGCAGAAACTTCAGTGCCTCTTTATCCTCAACAACATACATTTTTGCTTTCGGCGCATAATGGCGGTACTTCATGCCCGGTGCACGCGGCTTTAAGGTTTCCGCTCCGGCAAGGGCCGGGTCCAGCTCCACTCTGCCCAAAACTTCTTCCAGCTGCTCGCGCGTAATTCCGCCCGGGCGTAAAATAACGGGCACTTCGCCGGTAGTGTCAACTATGGTTGATTCCACGCCTACAGTGCATGCGCCGCCGTCGATAATACCGGCAATGCGCCCCTGCATATCGGCAAGCACCGTTTCGGCATCGGTCGGGCTTGGTTTGCCCGATAAATTTGCCGAGGGCGCCGCCACGGGCGTTCCGGCAAGGCGGATAAGCTGCGCCGCCACCGGGTGCGACGGCATACGCACTGCCACCGTGTCAAGCCCGGCGCTTACTTCATCAGGCACGATACTGCTTTTGGCAACAATTACCGTCAGCGGCCCGGGCCAGAACGTTTCAATTAAAAGCTGCGCCTGTTTTGTAAGCCCGGTTGATAATTTTAAAATATCTTCTTTATCTGCAATGTGCAAAATAAGCGGATTGTCATTCGGGCGGCCTTTGGCTTCAAAAATTTTGCGCACCGCTTCGCCGTTAAGGCCGTCGGCACCAAGCCCGTAAACCGTTTCCGTAGGGAAAGCAACGGCTTCGCCCTGTTTTATCAGCGCAGCCGCTTCGCGCAGCATTACGCCGTCCGTATCATTTTGCAAGTTCCAATAACGCGTCTGCATAAGTAGTTCCTTCTTTCGCTGCAAAAACCATCCGTTCTATGCCGGCATAATCGCGGCGCACGGCCACAACGCCAAAACCGTGGCTGCGGCATAAATCCGCAACGGCGCTGCCCTGGTTAATGCCAATTTCAAACGCCATAAAGCCGCCGTCTTTTAAATGCGCCGTACTCCCGGCAATAATGCGGCGGTAAAAATTAAGACCGTCCGCCCCGCCGTCCAGCGCAAGGCGCGGTTCACGCTTAACGTCTGCCGCAAGGCCTGCAATATCGGCGCTCGGTATATACGGTGGATTGGAAATTATCACGTCAAATACGGCGTCACGCGGCAGCGCGGAATATAAATCGCTGCGTACAAACTGCAGCCGCTCCGCAACGCCAATGTTTGCCGCGTTTTCTTTGGCAATGTCAAGCGCCCCCGGCGATACGTCAACTGCCGTGCCGTGCGCCTCCGGAAGCATATCCAGAAGCGATACGATAATAGCACCGCTGCCCGTGCCTATGTCAAGAATCTGCGGCCTTTCAATAAAGCCCGCCAGTTTTGCCGTGCATTCAACCAAAAGTTCGGTTTCCGGCCGCGGCACCAAAACATCCGGCGTTACTTTAAAATCGTATTTCATAAACGCGCGGCTGCCCAAAATATACGCCAAGGGCTCAGCCGCCGCACGCCGCGCCACATAACCGCGGTACTGCGCCAGCTCGTGTTCTTCCAGCGGCTGGTCAAAATGCACATATAAAGTTATACGCTGGCACTTTAAGACGGAACAAAGCAGTATTTCCGCATCCAGGCGAGGATTTTCCAACCCTTTCTCTGCGAAATACTGCTTTGTCCAGTCCAGCACCTTAGCAATAGTCCATATAGGTTTTGCTGTCATTTTATTTCACCTGCTGCAGCAGCTTGCTTTGCTGCGCCGTAATCAGTGCGTCTAAAATTTCGTCCAAATCGCCGTTTAAAACAGCGTCCAGACGGTGCAGGGTTAAACCAATGCGGTGGTCGGTAACACGCCCCTGCGGATAGTTATAAGTGCGGATACGCTCGCTGCGGTCACCGGTGCCAACCTGATTTTTGCGGTCCTGAGCCGTTGCCGCGCGCTGCTTTTCCTGCTCCATTTCCAAAACACGGCTGCGAAGCACGCGCATACATTTTTCGCGGTTTTTAAGCTGCGATTTTTCGTCCTGGCACTGTGCCACAATGCCGGTAGGTATATGCGTTATGCGCACCGCCGATTCGGTTTTGTTTACGTACTGGCCGCCTGCGCCGCCCGCACGGTAAGTATCAATTCTTAAATCGGCCGGGTTAATGTCAATATCCACTTCTTCTGCTTCCGGCAGCACCGCCACCGTAACGGTGGAAGTATGCACGCGCCCCTGAGATTCTGTTTCCGGCACGCGCTGCACGCGGTGTACGCCGCTTTCAAACTTCATGCGCCCAAAAACGCCCTGCCCGCTCAGCTGAAAAACTATTTCCTTGAATCCGCCGAGCTCCGTCGGGCTGGCATCCATTATTTCAAGGCTCCAGCGGCGGCTTTCAGCATAATGCTGATACATGCGGAACAATACGCCTGCAAACAGCGCCGCTTCCTCACCGCCAGCGCCGCCGCGGATTTCCACAATCGCGTTCTTGTCGTCGTTGGGGTCGGAAGGCAAAAGCAAAATTTTAAGCCGTTCTTCATATTCTGCCAGCTGCGGCTTAAGTTCTTTCAGCTCCTCCTGCGCCATTGCCGCCAGTTCCCTGTCACTGCCGTCGGCAATAATTTCTTCCGCTTCTTCTCTGGCTTTATCCAAAATTTTATATTCGCGGTAAGCGGCAACAACATCGGTCAGTTTGGCATGCGCACGCGCGTATTTCTGCCATTCTGCCTGATTGGCAATCACATCTGGGTCGCTTATTTTTGCTTCCAAATCAAGATATTTATCTTCAAGTGCCTGTAATTTATCCTGCATTAGGTTCTCCTACTAATTTTTCTTCCGGGCAAGCTTCCGGTTCCTGCGCCAAATCTTCCGGCGGCACAACCGCTTTCAGTGAAGCAATAGCCACTTCAATCTGGCTGTCATCCGGCTGGCGCGTGGTTAATTTTTGCAGCAAAAGCCCCGGCGTAATGGCAATGCGTACCAAAGGGTTATCGGTATGCGCACCGGCATAACGGATAAGCTCGTAGCTTACGCCTGCAATTACAGGCATTAAAATAATACGCGAAGCAATACGCTCCAAAAGGCTTGGCCAGCCAAGAAAAGTAAAAATAAACATGCTTATCAGCATGACAATCATCAAAAAGTTGGTGCCGCAGCGTGGGTGCAGCGTGCTGAACGGGCGCACGTTTTCTACCTTTAAAGGCAGGCCCGCTTCATAAGTGTAAATGGTTTTATGTTCAGCTCCGTGATACTGGAACACGCGCTGAATATCGTTCATCGAAGAAATTGCCGCGATATATGCCAGAAAAATTGCCATACGCAGCACACCTTCTGCTAAATTCAAAGCCATGTGGTCCTGGGTAATGCCTGTTAAAAAGCGCATTGACCAGGTAGGGATAACTATAAAGAGCAAAATGGCAAGCCCTGCCGAAACGGCAATGGTCAGTGCCATCTCTTTGGAATCGAGCTTTTCGTCTTCATCGCCCGATACCTGCGCCGAATAAGCCAGCGCTTTCATACCCATAACGAGCGATTCTACAAGCGACACAACGCCGCGCAAAAACGGTTTTTTTAGTATTGGATAGCGGTCGGAAATACTGTTTACCGGGCGCACATCAACGGAAATTTCACCGTCCGGCTGCCTTACGGCAACGGCAACATGCGTTTTTCCGCGCATCATTACGCCTTCTATTACAGCCTGTCCGCCAACATTTGGTTTCTTATTCATAATATTCCCTCAAACAAACTCCATATACAAACACAGCAGAGCTTTCGCTCTGCTGTCGGTAAATTATTTTCCATAACGTTTGTTGAATTTTTCGATACGGCCACGGGCAGCTACGTTACGCTGCTGGCCGGTGAAAAACGGATGGCATTTGGAGCAAACGTCCACGCGCAGTTCCGGTTTAACAGAGCCGGTCATAAAAGTGTTACCGCATGCGCAGGTAACTTTAACTTCACCATATTTCGGATGGATTCCTTCTTTCATTCGATTGCACCTCACTTTACAAAAGACTCTATATAGCATGTCGATATTAACGCTTATATATTGTAGCATAGCGCGGCAAGTTGTGCAAGCATTATTTTAGTTGTTTGCCGTTTAAAAAAGCAGGCCGCTCTGTTATCGTTAATACCGCCGCACTTTAATCCGCAGACATTCATCTGCCTGCCAGCTTTTTAATCAGCTCCGGCGTTGCCGCATTATAAATTTCGCCGTCCCATTTAATATTCGGCCCTTTGCCGCAGTGCTTTAAACACCCGCAAATTTTAAAACTAAAGCCACCCTTGGTGCTGATGCCGCCGCTTTCTGCTCCGTACGCCTCGCGGATATGTTTTAACAGCGCCGCCGAACCATTGGCAGCACAATTTTTACCGCCGCAAACCTCCAGCCTGTGCGGAGCCAGCGCCGTTTTTAAACTTGGGTAACGCTTAATAACGGCGTTTAAAAAAGTAACTTTAATGTTTAAAAGAACGGCAATATCTTCAATAATGCAGTCCGTAAGCACGCCGCCGTTATGCTCCTGTGCTTCCTTCAGCAGTTCCACCAGCGCAAACTGATTCTGCGGCGCGTCCTGCCCCTTATAATATTCAACCGCTTCGTATATGTTCCAGTCAGTCATGTTGTTCCTTTCTGTAAGTACATTTACAAAATAAAAACGGGCAGATACCCGTTCTTATTTTCATCAGTTTAAACTTTAAGCCGCATATTCAACAATAGCAACTTCCGTCAATGCCTGTTTTAAATTAGCCACAATTTTTTCCAGCCGTTTCATTGTCTGATAGCTGAAAGATACTTCGCCGCACTGCGAACATTTATGGCAGGGTACATTTTTAATAATAATAAACTGTCCGTTTAAATCCAACATATAATTGGTTACACTGTTTTCAATAATCCCTTTGCAGAAAAAGCACTTTTCCATATCTCTCAGCCCTTTCTCATCGTAAAATCATTATTCCATTTGTCAGGATTCGGCTCATATACCGTTATTATCCATAATTTGGTATCATTAATACCTGCAACAACATGCAAAAAACGTTTATTAAATGTTATGCCCAAAATTAAGCAGCTTGGATAAGGATAATCGTCAGGATATTCTTCAATAATTTTTCCATTATAAACAGCTTCTATAACTTCATCAGCAGTGATGTTACGCTGAAACATTCTATCAGAAACATGTCTGGAAAATTCTATTTGCTCTGTACGGCAAAGTTCTTTAATTTTTAAAATATCCATAATCATCCTCCTATAAAATTAATTATAACATAAAAGGCTTAAAGCGTCTTGCGTATTTGTTTCAGCAAACAAAAAACGCAGAGCGTATTCACTCTGCGTTTTCAACAATTTTGGTGGAGACAAGCGGGATCGAACCGCTGACCTCTTGAATGCCATTCAAGCGCTCTCCCAGCTGAGCTATGCCCCCATAACAATAAAAATTATACTTGACTTATAAAGGCTTGTCAATACCCACGGCAGCGCACGCGCAAATTTATTTTAATGTGGAAGCATACTTCAAATAACGCATCAGCTTGCATCTACCCGCGGCTTAACATTTATTTTGCCAGTGCCGCGTTTAAGCTGCCGCTGCGGAAACCTTCCAAATCAAGCGCAGCATACAAAAAGCCTGCGTTTTTAACGGCAGCGGAAATTTCTTTGCGTTGTGCCGCAGCTTTTGCAAAATCGTTTTCCGCAACTTCAATACGCGCCAGTTTTCCGTGACAGCGTACGCGCATTTCTTTAAAGCCCATATCCAAAAGCGCCTGCTCGGCTTTTTCCACCATGGCCAGCTTTTCTGCCGTTATTTCTTCGCCGTAAGGAATACGCGAAGCAAGGCAGGCGTAAGAAGGCTTGTTCCACGTAAAAATGCCAAGCTCTTTCGATATATCCCTGATATCCTGTTTGCTGAAACCAGCCTCACGCAGCGGGCTTAAAATGCCAAGTTCCGCCGTGGCGCGCATGCCGGGACGGTAATCGCTTTCGTCATCGGTATTGGCGCCGTCAGCCACAAGGCTGATGCCCTGCTTTTGCGCTGCTTCTTTAATTTTTGTAAAAAGCGCGTATTTGCAGTAATAGCAGCGCTCCGCACCGTTTTGGCAAAAGCCCGGTATTGCAAGCTGGTCAAGCGTAATTTCTTCGTGCTTAACGCCGTATTGTGCAAGTATTCTGGCAGCGTCCGCCGCTTCGTGCCGCGGATAGCTTTGTGTAACGGCGGTAATTGCCAAAAGTTTTCCGCCCAGTGCTTCGTGCGCGGCATAAACCAGAAAAGCGGAATCCACGCCGCCGCTGAAGGCCACAGCAAGGCCGCCCGTGCTGCGTAAAATATTTAAAAGTTTATTATATTTTTCCTGTAAGTTTCCGTTCATTTTGCCCCTCCGGTTATAATGCAGTTAAAATTATAGGTTTTCTTCAATTATCATAATCATTATTTCCTACTGCGTCAATCAGCTTTAAAATTTTTCACATATACGTCAAAATAAAACTTCTGCCACTTGCGTAAGTTATAAAAAGCGTTTAAGATGTTAGCATAAGCAAATTTTACAGTAAAGGATGTATGAAATATGCTGCAAGAATTAAAACCCGGCCTTACCGGAACCGCCGAAACCGTTGTGCGCGAAACCAACACTGCGCTTGCCATGGGCAGCGGCAGCCTGCATGTTTTTGCCACCCCCAGCATGATTGCGCTGATGGAACAGGCTGCCTGCAACGCCGTTGCCGCCTGCCTTGATGAAGAATCGACCAGCGTCGGCACTTTGGTAAATATTACGCACGACGCCGCTACCGGCATGGGCAAAAAAGTTACCGCCACCGCCACGCTTACCGCCGTTAAAGGGCGCAAACTTGTTTTTGAAATTACCGCCGCCGACGAGGACAAGCAAATCGGCAAAGGCACGCACGAACGCTTTATTGTAAACAAAGAAAAATTTATGGCAAAGCTCGGCTGAGAGCCGTAACAGTACAAAAGGCATTACGCACAAAGCGCAATGCCTTTTTGTTATTTAAGCACTTTATGCAAAAATGCCTTTAAACGTTCATTTTGGGGGTTTTCAAAAATTTCCTGCGGCGTTCCTTCCGCCTGTACGTAACCGTCTGCCATAAACAGCACTTTGGTTGCAACCTCGCGGGCAAAACCCATTTCGTGCGTTACAACAACCATGGTCATTTTTTCTTCGGCCAGTTCGCGCATGGTGCGCAAAACTTCGCCGGTCAGTTCCGGGTCGAGCGATGAAGTAGGTTCGTCAAATAACATAATGGCAGGTTTTGTTGCCAGAGCCCTTGCAATGGCCACGCGCTGCTGCTGCCCGCCGCTCAAACGGCGCGGGTATTCATGCGCTTTTTCCAAAAGCCCAACTTTGCTTAAAAGAACCTTAGCTTCTTCAATAACCTCATCGCGGTTGCGCTTCTGCACCTGCACCGGCGCTTCAATAAGGTTTTCCAGCACCGTCATGTGCGGAAACAAATTAAACTGCTGAAACACCATGCCCATTTTGCAGGCAATGCGGCGGCTTTCGTCGCCAGGCGCATAAACAACCTGCCCGTCCGGTTTGGTTTCGGCAAGTGTTTCTCCGTCGATAACGATTTTGCCGCTGTCGATAATTTCCAGCTTGTTCAGGCAGCGCAGAAAAGTACTTTTGCCGCCGCCGCTGGGCCCTATAACCGCAACAACTTCGCCTTCGTCAACACTTAAATTAATGCCCTTTAAAACTTCCAGCCCCTGAAAACTTTTATAGATATTTTGTGCGTTAATTTTGTTCATGATACTAAATGCTCCTGTCAGTCATATCTGGAATATTTGCGTTCCAACTTATTGAACCCGTAGGTTAAAACAAGGGTCATCAAAAGGTAAAACACACCTGCAACCAAAAACGGCGTAATGCTGAAATCGCGCTGTACAAGGTTGCGTGTTGTACGCAGAAGGTCGTTCATTGCCAATACGTAAATTAAAGAAGTATCTTTAACCAAAGTAATGGTTTCGTTGCTTACCGGCGGCAGAATCAGGCGGAAAACCTGCGGCAGCACAATGCGGCGCATGGTCTGCACATAATTCATGCCCAAAGTGCGGGCAGCTTCGTACTGGCCTTTAGGCACTGCCTGAATGCCTGCGCGGAAAATTTCGCAGAAATAAGCGGCATAGTTCAGTACAAAGGCAAAAACCGCAGCCGGAAAATCATCCAGCCTTACGCCGATGCCGGGAATAAACGGCAGGCCGTAATATACAAACAGCAGCTGCAGCATCAGCGGCGTACCGCGCAGCAGCCATACATAAACGCCGATTATATCGCGCAGTGCCTTAAAGCCGGATACGCGCCCCAGTGCCAGAAGCACGCCAAGCGGTATCGAAAGCACAATAGTTATCGCAAACAATCTTATAGTTTCAAGGGTTCCCTCCCACATCTGCGGCAGGATGCTTATAACATAATCCATTTTTTACTCCTCGGGCATTAACAGTTTGGCGGACCGGCAGCATTACTACCGGCCCGCGGCTTTAATAAATCTTAGTAGTTGGTTAAATCAGCGTTGAACCATTGTTCGGAAATCTTTTTGGCAGTGCCGTCTTTTTTCATTTCATCCAGCGCTTTGTCAATCAGCGGTGCATAATCTTTGTCGTCCTTACGGAAAGCAACGGCTACAACTTCATCACCGAGGTTTTCTTCAAGGATTCTGTATTTGCCGGGGTTTTTGCTGTCATAGTAACGGGCAAGTACGGCATCTACAACTGCTGCTTCAACACGGCCGCTGTCGATATCCATATAAACGGCTGCAAAGTCAGGATATTTTCTGTATTCTTTCAAAGAATTGCGCATTTCGTCGTTGCCGTCGATAATGTAAGAACCGGTGCTGTCATCCTGTACTGCTACAACTTTTCCGGCCAGGTCGGCAATTTTATTAATGGAAGAATTTGCCGGTACAACAATCAGCTGAGCGTTTTTCATATAAGGTTTGGAAAGCTGGTAAACTTCGGCACGTTCCGGATTAACGGTAAAGCAGTTCCAGATAGCGTCAATGCGTTTGCCTTTCATTTCGGCTTCTTTGGAAGCCCAGTCGATAGGTTTGAACTCAACATCCAGCCCTGCGCGTTTGCAGGCCTCGCGTGCCATATCAATGTCATAGCCGACGATTTCGTTTTTCTCGTTGCGGAAGCCCATCGGTGCAAAGTTATCGTCAAGGCCAACCACCATTTTTTTCGGGCCGTCGCTGCCGCAGCCTGCTGCCAGCATTACTGCCATCAACATCGTCATTGCTAAAAGTAAAAGTTTCTTCATTTGAAAATCCCCCTTCAAAAAATTAAATATCGTTGTTATGTTTTAGATTATACTTTAGTTCGCTAAATTTGTAAAGCCCTAAATTAAATTTTTTTTAAAATTTTCCGCAGGAATTTTTGCAAAGCACTGCGAATAAACCATTGTGTTAAATTTATTACAGAGGGGATGTACCTAAAATGCTTGTAACCGACAGAAAAACCGATTATTTTGAAAAACGCGCCGGAGGCACCGGCACAACCATTATGGAGCACATTATAGACGAGAAAGTTTATAACGGCAAAATTGCAGCTTATGCCCGCGTTATTTTAAAACCGGGGTGCTCGCTTGGCTACCATAAGCACGAAGGCACCAGCGAAACGCTGTATATTTTAAGCGGCACCGCCGAATACAACGACAACGGCACGGAAATGGAGCTGTTCCCCGGCGACGTGGCATTCTGCCCCGAAGGCGAAAGCCACAGCATCGGCAACAGCGCACATTCCAAAACCGACCTTGTTGTTATGGCACTGATTGTCAACGAAAAATAAAAAGAGCAAAATAAAACACTTCCGCTGCTTTAAGATAAAATCTTTAGTTCCCGCTAAAAGTTTTTTATGAGCAACGGAAGTGTTTATTATTTTATTTTTATATTTTCAGCGCACGGCGGCAGTTTACGCTTCCGGCTTAAAAATAAGGCTTATGCCGTTTTTTAACCTGCACTTTTTTAAATTGCTGCCATCAGTACATTTAATATAGTTATTTTCAATTAAACGCAGGCAGGCGCTGTGCGGTAAATGCAGTTTTTCTTTTATTATTGCAATAACTTTTACCGCTAATGGGTATTTTACACAAGCCTCCTTTGGTTTGTTTCATCTATATTTTAACGTTAAAAAACACGCAGAGATACCTTAAATTTGTTTAATAAAAAAGTTTGAGCCTTTAAATAATTTCTGCAAAATGCCACAGCAGCCTTAAACCGTAAACGGCAATTACCGCCCCGCAGATTTTATTGATAACCCCTAACACACGCGGCGTTACCAGGCTGCCCGCCAGCGAAACAACCATGGCCAGAGTTACAAACCACAGGCAGGAGGCCGAAAGCACGCCGAACAAAAAATGCAGCGACTGCACTTCCGTCATGGAGGCTTTAAAAGCACCCAGCAGCATTGTGCCGTCGATAACGGCCTGCGCGTTGAACCACGTTACCACACAAGCCGCCCACACGGTTTTGCCAAGCGGCATTTGCTGCGCGCCGCCAATTTGCCGTACGCTGCTTTTTAACAGGCTTACGCCGATATATACTACCACCAGCCCGCCCAGCAGCAATATGCCAAGCTGCACCGGCGGGTATTTTTGCATAACAAGGCCAATGCCGAAAAAGCATGCCAGCGCCAGCGTAACATCAAAAAAGATAACGATAAGCGCCGTTACAAGCGCCCGCAGGCGCGTCTGCGTAAGCGCGCTGTTAATAACAAACAGGTTCTGCATGCCGATTGGCGCAACATAAGCAAGCCCTAAAGCCAGGCCTTGCAGATAAAAATCCATATAAAGCTCCCTTTCCCTCAAAGCAAGGTATACCTTTATTCTACTCTAACCCGCCGTTAATTTTTATTTTGCGCTGCAAATACCAAAAGCGCCCGCCCAGAAACAGTACCGCGCATAAAAGCCCTATATCAAGGCTCAGCCAGTAAGATGAAGGGCCAAAGTGCATGTAATAATCAAAATAACAGCCCAAAGGCAGGCAAATCAGCCAGTAGGCTGCCAGCCCCGCCCAAAAGGTTGCCTTAACATCTTTATAGCCGCGCAAAATGCCCTGAATCGGTGCAGCAGTAGCGTCCATAACCTGAAAGAACATGGCGTAGAACAAAAAGCCTATGGTCTGCCTGATAATTACAGGCTCCGAAGTGTACAGCCCGGCAATAAATTCACGGTCAAACAATACAAAAACAGTCAGCAGTACTGCCACCGTAATATTGCAGGCAATGCCGAGCAAACTGTAGCGCAGCGCTTCGCCGAAACGGCGTGCACCGGCTTCAACGCCTACAACAATGGTCAGCGACATGGAAAAACTGAGCGGCACCATGTAAAGCAGCGAAGTGAAACTCATTGCTGCCTGATGCGCAGCAATAATAACCGTGCCGAACTTGGCAATAAAAATGGCTATAACGCCGAAAATACTCGCTTCCATAAAAATTGCCATGCCCATGGGCACGCCAAGCGACAGGTTTTCGCGCAGCTGCGCCATATCAAATTTAAACTTGTCAGTAAAAATACGCAGGGGCACAAATGCAGGCAGCTTATGCACAACCCACACGAAGATAAAAAATTCCAGCCAGTAGGTAATGCCTGTTGCAAGGCCCGCGCCAATGCCGCCCAGCGCCGGGGCGCCGAATTTGCCGAAAATAAGGCAGTAGTTTAAAAATGCGTTTACGGGCAGCGCCAAAAGGTAAATTTTCATGGTAATGCCGGTGTAGCCACTGGTATCTACCAGTGCACGCAGCGCCGTTGATAAAAAGAACGGCAGCACACCCACGCCGATAGCGGCGATATACATTTTGGCAATATAATGAACCTGCGGCTCCAGCCCAAAGGTTCCCAGCAGCCTGTCTAAAAACAGCACGCCCGCAACCAGCAGCAGCAGCGAAAACGCCGTTGCCAGCAGCATGGTATGGTGCACTACCCTGCCGATATTCTGCCGCTCGCCCCTGCCCAAAAGATGGGCAATTATCGGCATGGAGCCAAGCAAAATACCGTTCAGCGACGCCATAACCGGCATCCACAAATTGCCGCCGATGGCAGTACCGGCAAGGTGTACAGCACCGGCATGCCCGCTCATGGCCGAATCACAGAAATTCATTGCCATAATGGCCGTCTGCGTTATTAAAATGGGTATCATTACGTCCAGCAGCCGCCTAAGGCGCACTGCATTCTTTTTGCCTAACATAAACTTCCTTTCTATTTTGCCGCTTCTGCTTCGGCAAGTTCTTCAAGATACGCCCAGCGGTCGGTTAAATCGCTGATGCGCTGCGTAAGCTCCTGCTGCTTTGCAGTAAGCTCCGTAAGTTTTACAAAGTCCGTGCCGCAGGCGTTAATTTCCATTTCCGTCATTTTCAGCTCCGCTTCTGCCTGCGCAATAACCTGCTCTATCTGCTCGTATTCCAGCTTTTCCTTATAAGTCATTTTGGGCGCACGCTGCTTTTCCTCGCGCTGCTGCGGTTTGGCAGTGCTCTGTGCACGTTCCTGCTGACGCGCAAGGTTCTGCGCTTCGGCGCGGGCCTGTTCGTAACGGCTGTAATCGCCAATAAACTGGCGCACTTCACCGCCGCCCATAAAAGCAAAAATTTTACCGGCAAACCTGTCTAAAAAATAGCGGTCGTGCGATACGGCAATAACAGCACCGTTAAAGGTATCAAGGTAGTCCTCCAGTACCGAAAGCGTCGGTATGTCGAGGTCATTGGTAGGTTCGTCCAGTATAAGCACGTTAGGCGCGCTCATTAAAACGCTCAAAAGGTACAAACGGCGCTTTTCGCCGCCGCTTAATTTGCTTACCGGCACCCATTGCAGCTCCGGCGGGAACAAGAATCGTTCCAGCATCTGCGCTGCCGTTATGCGCGTGCCGTCTGCGGTTTCAATATAATCGCTGACGTTTTTTATATATTCTAAAACGCGGCAGTCAGCATCCTTAAACTCGCTGTGCTGGGCAAAATAACCAATTTTTACGGTTTGCCCAACCTTAACGGTGCCGCGTGTCGGTGCAAGCCTCCCGGCGATAATATCCATCAAGCTGCTTTTTCCGCTGCCGTTAGGGCCAACAATGCCAATGCGGTCATTGCGGAGCAGCACATAATTAAAATCATCAATATAGGTTTTGCCGCCGTAATCCAGCCCGATATGCTCGCACTCAATAATGGTTTTGCCAAGGCGCGAGCCAACGGAAGAAATTTCCAGCTGCTGCTCGGTTTTGATGTTATTTACTTCTTTTTTCAATTCATTAAACCGCTCAATGCGTTCTTTGCTTTTGGTGCGGCGTGCTTCCGCCCCGCGGCTTATCCACGCCAGTTCGCGCCTGTACACGTTGCGCAGGCGCTGCGCTGCCCCTGCTGCCGCAATGCGGCGTTCTTCGCGTTTTTGTAAAAACAAACTGTAATTGCCGGTGTATAAATAGCCTTCGCCGCCGTCAATTTCCAAAGTACGGTTTACAACGCGGTCAAAAAAATAACGGTCGTGCGTAACCATTAAAAGCGCACCCTTGCGTTTCTGCAAAACTTCTTCCAGCCAGACAACGGTTTCGTTATCCATATGGTTAGTAGGTTCGTCCAAAATCAAAAGGTCGCTGGGGCGCACCAAAACACCGGCCAAAGCCACGCGTTTGCGCTGACCGCCGCTTAGTTCTTTCATCGGCTGCTGCAAATCAGTAATGCCAAGTTTATCCAAAACGGCTTTGGCTTCGCTTTCCATCTGCCAGGCAAATTTGCTGTCCATCTCCTGCTGCAGGGCAAGCAGCTTCTGGCGCGCGGCTTTATTTTCCGGCTCTGCCGCTGCCTGCTGCACTGCTTCTTCATAACGGCGCACAACGTCAAGCTGAGGCGATTCGCCGCTGAACACCTGCTCCAGCACCGTTGCGTCAGGGTCAAAAGCAGGGTCCTGCGGCAAATATTCAATTACGCAGGTGCCGTTTTTTGTAATCTTGCCTTCGCTTGGTTCGCCGGTGGCTATATCGCGCAGCAGAGTGCTTTTGCCCGTGCCGTTAACGCCTATAACGCCTATTTTGTCGCCTTCTTCTATATTAAAACTGATATTTTTAAACAAAGTTCTTACACCATAGCTATGGCCCAAATTTTCTGCACTTAAAATCATAACCTTACCTCACTCACAAGTATGTTTATATCTTAACACAAATCAGCGCCAAAAACAAAATCGCCCGGCTTATGCGCAGATTTGCTTGACAAAAAAGCCGTGGCTGATATAATTAATTTATTCAATTGCATAGGCGACGCGGAACTGACGGATATAAGTGGAACTAACCACGTGGACCGCGCTGCTGTAAGATTAGCCGGCCGTCTGGGCAGAGAGAAATGCCCGGACGGCTTTTTTGTCTGGATGTTTCTCTCCTTCGTTGCACAGTAAAGGAGATTTTATCATGAAAAACAGATGGCTTATCGCACTGGCAGCAGTAGGCATCCACATTTCCATCGGCAGCGTTTATGCTTGGAGCGTACTTACCCGCCCCATTATGGCGGAACTTGGCTTTACCTTGCAGGAAACAACGTGGGCTTTTTCCATTGCAATTTTGTTCTTAGGGCTTTCCGCCGGTTTTTTGGGCGGCTTTGTAGAAAAACACGGTCCGCGCAGAAGCGGGTTTACCAGCGCGCTGTTTTTTGGCACCGGCATGCTTGGCACTGCCCTTGCCGTGCATTTAAAAAGCCTTGCGCTGCTGTATTTGTTTTACGGTTTTATCGGCGGTATCGGGCTGGGCGTTGGCTATATAACGCCGGTATCAACTTTGGTTAAATGGTTTCCTAATAACCGCGGCTTTGCCACCGGGCTTGCCATTATGGGCTTTGGCTTTGCAAGTTTAATTGCCGGGCCGTTAATGCAGCACCTTGTTGCGGCTTACGGGCTTATGCAAAACTTTATTATTCTGGGCGCAGCCTATATGGTAATTATGGTGCTTTCAGCCTCGTACTTAGAACCGCCCAAAACACAGCCTCAGGAGCAGCAAACCAAAAGCGGTTACACCACGCTTTTACAGCCCAAAAGCTATACTGCTGCGCAGGCGCTTAAAACCTGGCAGTTTTTCGCACTGTGGTGGATATTCTTTACCAACATCACCTGCGGCATCGGGCTTTTGGCAGTAGCTTCGCCCATGGCGCAGGAGGTTGTAGGCATGACGCCGGAAGCAGCCGCTTCCATGGTGGGAATTATCGGGCTGATTAACGGCGGCGGGCGCATTGCCTGGTCCACGGTTTCCGATTATATCGGCAGGCGCAGCGTATATGTTTTGTTTTTCATTATCGAAATCGCAGCTTTTTATCTGTTGGCACAAACAGCTAATGCCCTGCTGTTCCAGATTTTGGTATTTGTAATTATTTCCTGCTACGGCGGCGGCTTTTCGTGCATGCCGGCGTATTTAAGCGATTTGTTCGGAACGAAAGAATTAAGCGCCATCCACGGCAAAATTTTAACAGCGTGGGGGCTGGCAGGCATTGCCGGGCCGCTGCTGTTATCCTACATGCGCGAAACCACCAGCGGCTATACGGCAACGCTGTATGTGTTTTCCGCAGCGTTTGTATTAAGCCTTATTGTAGCGCTTGTGCTGAAATGGCGCACATCGGTGGATGCGGAGATAAAAAGGCAGTAATTTTATATTTGTTATATTAAAACACCATGACTTTTAAGTCATGGCGTTTTTGGTTAATAGTTTTTATTTACGTTTAATCTTTGTATTTACGTTTAATGTTCTTAATTTACTTTATTACTCATGTTCATTCTTTGTAACCAAAGAACGAACCAAGAAAGTTTCGCTCCAACAAAAAATAAACGGCAAAAGCAGTAAATAAGCTGGCACTTGCAGCTCCTGCGGAACTCGTTTGCTGCGCAAACTCAAACAGTCCTCGGCAAACGCTGCAAGTGCCTTAATTATAAGTTTGCCTATTTTTTGAATGTCGCGCTTCGTCCAAATTCGTACTTTAGGTAAATTGTTATAAACAATAGCAATGTTACCGAAATTTTTAAGAATACAAAATTATAAATTGTATTTTTATAATAAGCATTTGAGAAGTAAGATTTACGCCAGAGCGCGGCATTAAAAATTTAGCGGTATTTACTGAAAGCCAATAAAAATTTCCCGATGTTTGAGCGCAGCGAGTTTCGCGGAAATTTTTATTGGTTTCGGCGTACCGCATGCAGATTTTTTGCTTTAGCAACAAAATCTGTAAATTTTTGTTTGCCGCATGACTTTTCTTGCTTCGTTCTTTTGGTCACTCAAAAGAATGAAGATGTGTAAAAAAGTAAATTAAAAAATATTAGCGTAAATACAAAGAGGAAACGTAAATTAAAACTAAATGACATAAACAATAACATATCCACAATTTAACTTGCCAAGCCTGCATATTTAGGAGATAATATATTTATCACCTGTTAATTATGTTTTGGGAAAGAAGTGTTGATATGCAGCAAAAACAAGTAAGTTACCTGCACATGTTCAATGTGTTTTTTAAAATAGGGTTGTTCACTATCGGCGGCGGCCTTGCAATGATTCCCTTAATCCGCGACGAATTTGTTGAACGCCAGGGCTGGATTGACGATAAGGACATCACTGACGTGCTGGCGATTGCACAATCGCTGCCGGGCGTTATTGCCGTTAACTCCGCCACGTTTTTAGGCTACCGCCTGGCAGGAATTACGGGCGCGCTTGTCTGCACCATCGGCGTAGTGCTGCCTTCGTTTTTAATTATTTTTGCCATTGCCATGCTGTTTGCCTCCAGCGGACTGGACAGCAACACTTATATTTTAAAATTCTTCGCCGGAGTTAACGCCGCTATTACCGTGCTTTTGATAGTTGCCACAAAAAAAATGTTTGCTTCTTCCGTCAGCAACAAACTTGGGTGGGCTATACTTTTAATTTCCGTTGCAGAAATTTACGTTTTGGGCTTTGGCATTGCCTCTACCGTTATCGCGGCGGCGCTGTACGCCATTGCCGCTTACCGCCTTTTGGGAAGGAGGGCTGAATGATGGGCATTTACTGGGATTTGTTTTTTGTGTTCTTTAAAATAGGCCTGTTCTCCTTCGGCGGCGGGCTTGCCATGGTCAGCGTCATTCAGCAGGAAGTTCTGGCGCATGGGTGGATTCCCGCAGCGGAATACGCACGCATCATCACCATCTCGCAGATGACTCCGGGACCTATTGCCGTCAACACCGCCACTTATGTCGGCGCGCGCGTTTGCGGTCCGGATTTTGTGCCTGCATTTATGGGCTCATTCATCGCCACGCTCGGCGTTTCATTGCCGTCATTCATTATCGTTTACTTTGTAGCGCGCTCGCTGGAAAAATTCAGCCAGTCGCGCCTCGTTAAAGAAGCGCTGTGCGGCATCCGCCCGGCGGTTATTGCCTTTATGATTACAGCCGTAATTTTCTTTCTGGATATTACCGTTTTCCCGATAGACAATGCCACCAGTGAAAGCAGCACCTTTAACCCCATTGGCATACCGGTGCTGGCCGTGCTCTTTTATCTGCATTACTACCGCAAAGTCGGTGCAATCAGCCTTATGCTCATCAGCGGTATTATCGGCGTTTTAGTGTATTGAAAATTTCTGAATTTAAGCAGGGAGGATAACTATGTCTATTGAAAATATGTTTGGCGATTTACATTCTATTGACATTATGGCAGAAACAAAAACAAAAGAAGTTTTGTTAATACTGGTCTGCAACGGTTTTATTGACGGAACGCCGGAAACGCAAACTGCGCTGTTAGATAAAATGGAAGGATATTTGAAACATATTCACAGTGAAAAATTTAAGAATGAATATCCTGGCTGGCCTGTTATACTAAGGGTTACTTTTACGGAAACACCGGACCAGCTGATTTTACAACTACTATATAAATGCTATGCCTGGACTGATGATTTAGGAGTATCGTTGGAAATAGAAATAGACGGTAAAAAAGTGCGCTTAACTGAATAAAATTGCCTTATGCTTATCAAAAAAACGGATAAAAAACAGAGCAGCTTTCGCTGCTCTGTTTTTATTTGTAATTATCTGCTACCAATGGTACTTTTCACCGCGGCTTATTTTAAAAGCGCGGTAAATTTGTTCTACCAATAAAAGGCGTATCATCTGGTGCGTAAAGGTCAGTTTTGAAAAGCTCCAGCGCATATCTGCGCGCCTGCGCAAAGCGTCCGTGTAGCCAAACGCGCCGCCGATAACAAAGGCGATATGGCTTTTGCCAGCCAGCGCCCAGCCATCAAACAGTTCCGCCAGCTGAGGCGAGGTTATTTCCCTGCCCTGTAAATCCAAAAGTACCACATAAGCGCTAGCCGGTATGACGTTTATCAAACGCTCAGTTTCTTTAGCCAGCACCTGCTCTTTTTCGGCAGGCGAAGGGCTATCCGGCATTTTTTCTTCGCCAATGGCAATGGTTTCCAGCTTGCAGTACGGCGTCAGACGTTTGGTAAACTCGGCAATGCCTTCGGTAAGGTATTTTTCCTTAATTTTACCTACGCAGACGAGGCTGATTTTCATATCAGTTTCCCTCCGGCATTTCCTGCAAAGTTACCTGCAAGGTGCGCTCAATGCCTGCACGCAGCACAACAATGGCAACGGTGTCGCCAACTTTCTTTTCTGCAAGTTTGGTGCGCAGTTCAGGCACGGTTTCCACTTTAGCGCCGTCAAAGGTTAAAATAATGTCGCCGGGGCGCATGCCTGCGTTATAAACAGGGCCGCCGGTAACAATTTTCATTACAAAAATGCCGCCGTGCAGATCAAGGTCAAAGCCATAACGTGCGGAAATATCTTTATCAATCAGGCTGGCGCCGATATAGGGGCGCGCAATGCGTCCGTGCTGGGCAAGCTCGTCCAAAATAGGTTTGGCGGAGTTTACCGGGATGGCAAAACCTATGCCTTCAACACCGCTTACCGCTACTTTGGCGGAGTTAATGCCTACAACCTCGCCGTCGGCATTAACAAGCGCACCGCCGGAGTTGCCGGGATTAATAGCGGCATCAGTCTGAATAAGGTTAAACTTGCGGTCGCCCAGTTCAATAGAGCGGTTCAACGCGCTGATAACGCCAACCGTTACGCTTCCGCGGAATTCCAGCCCCAGCGGGTTACCGATGGCAATGGCAGGTTCGCCAACCTGCAAGGTGGAAGAATCGCCGAATTTGGCTACCGGCAAATCTTCATCAACATCAATTTTAACAACGGCAAGGTCTGTTGCGGCATCTGCGCCAAGCACCTTGCCTTTAACGCTGCGCCCGTCCGTCAGGCTCACGATAATTTCCTGCGCACCTTCCACAACATGGTTGTTGGTGGCAATCAGGCCGCTTTTGTCGTAAATAACGCCGCTGCCTGTGCCGCGCTCGGTAAGCTGCACGCGGTTAAAAAAGTCGCGCACATAGGCTTTGTTGGTTATGCCTACAACGGCAGGGCCAACTTTTTGTGCCGCTACCACTACCGGCGTGTTGCGCGCGCCGGAAAGCTTTACTTCCTGCTGAACTGCGGCGGCAGGCTGTTCTTCTTTCTGCGTATTGGCAGTATTGCCGATGCCGCAGCCGCCTAAAAGTACGGCCGTGCTTAATATGCCGCACAAAAATAAATTCATTGATTTTTTAAGCAATGTTTTCTGCATTTTTTACACCCCTCAATAATTTTTTACTATTTCATCCTGCGAGGCTACATATATTTGCGTATCCCCGCCGGTTTCTCCTGCATCCAAAATTCCGCGCACAGTTTTAAGCGCAAGCTCCGGCGTGTTGTTTTCCTGGCTGAGATGCGCCAGTATTACTTCACCCGGCAGCCGCTCCATCTGCGAAAGCAGCCAGCCCGCGGCTTTGTTGGATAAATGCCCGCGCGTGCCCAGAATGCGCTGCTTTAAGGCATATGGGTAAATGCCTTTTTTTAGCATTTCTTCGTCGTGGTTTGCTTCAAGCACCAGTGTGTCCGCACCAGCTACGTTATTTTTAATTTCTTCCGTAATAAAGCCAACATCCGTAAGGTACACGCAGCGCGCACCTGCATAGCTGAACACATAGCCTACGGCACCTGCCGCGTCATGCGGAACGGCAAAGTTTTCAATTTTCAGCCCTTCCGTTTCCAGGCATTTTGGCAGCAGACGGCAGCAGCTGCGTTCCATTTCGCTGCGCTGCGGCAAACTGCGCCAGGTCGGCTCGTTGGCAAATACCGGCAAATGGTATTTACGGCTGAATACCGGCAGGCCGCTGATATGGTCGCGGTGTTCGTGCGTCAATAGCACACCGTCCAAATCCTCCGGCTGCATGCCGGTTTCTTTTATGCGCTGCGTAAGCTGACGGCAGCTGATACCGGCATCTATCAAAAAGTTTTTGCCGCCCGCTGTAATAATGGTGGCATTGCCTTTGCTGCCGCTGGCCAACACGGAAATTTTAAACTCGCCCGTCATGCTTCACCTGCGGCAATGGCTGCGCCTGCGCTGGTTCCTATGCGGTCGGCGCCTGCTTCTACCATGGCTTTGGCAGTTTCCGCATCGCGGATTCCGCCTGCGGCTTTAACCTTTAAACCATACTTGCCTGCTTCTTCGTGCAAAAGTTTTACATCCTCCACAGTTGCGCCGCCTTTGCCGAAACCGGTGGAGGTTTTTACAAATTTTGCGCCGCCATCGGCAATAATACGGCAGGCAGTGCGTTTTTCACGTGGAGTAAGGTACGCCGCTTCGATAATAACTTTTACCGGGCAGGGCGCCGCTGCTTCCACCACGCGGCGGATATCTTCCGTTACAGCAGCATAATCGCCTGTTTTAAAGGCCGAAACATTCATAACCATATCAATTTCATCGGCATGTTCTTCCATTGCCGTTTTGGCTTCCAGCGCTTTAACGCTGCTGAAAGTTGCGCCCAGCGGAAAACCAACCACGGTTACAACTTTTACCTCCGTGCCCTGCAAAAGATGCTTTGCCAGCGGCACATAGCACGGATTTACGCATACGGCGTACAGGTGGTACTTCTGCGCTTCGTCGCAAAGACGCATAATATCTTTAACGGTTGCTTCGGGTTTTAATAATGTATGTTCAATTCTTTGGGCAAGTTCCATAGTTAATCCTCCCCATTTTTACTTTTATACCTTATAATTATAGCAAAAGTTAAGCACTTAAGATTGATAAAAAAGTAAAATTTTTTAAATATTTGTAACTTTTATTTTCCCCTGAAAAATAAACAGGACCCCGAACGGGGCCCTTTCAGTATGCTCAGTGTTTTTTGCGGCAGTTTTCGCAGACCCCGTAAAAATAGAACTGGTGCCCGCTTAATTTGTAGCCGCTTTCTTTTTCGGCCTGTGCCATAATACCGCTGTAATCAACATTAAACAAATCCTCTACCTTGCCGCAGCAGGTGCACTGCACATGGTGATGGTCGCTGATGTCGGCATCATAGCGGAAGCTGTCCTCACCGGTATTGATGATTTGGATGACATGCAGCCTGTTTAATATCTCCACGGTTTTATATACGGTAGCAAAACTCATGGAAGGATATTTGGGGCGCAGCGTTTTATACAGCATTTCAGCGCTGGGATGGTCATGCGTTGCTGCCAGCGTTTCGTACACAGCCAGGCGCTGCGGCGTAACTTTATAGCCATTTTCGCGCAAAATAGCAGTAAGTTCGCTGTTAGTTAACATAAGCTCCTCCTTCCGGCATTGCCCTTAAAGCAATGCAGCCTTAATAAATCTTTTTAATAATTATATTAAATAAGATTTTCTCTGTCAATATTCATTATCCGTTGACAAAAATATTTCACTAAAACGCCACAAGGATTTTTCCTAACCGCGGCGAATGTAGTAATATTATTTTTGTAAAACGAGGTACGCCATGACTATTGAACAAATTATAGCAGCCGAGTTGAAAGTAAAACCGCAGCAGGTGCACGCTGCGCTGGAACTTTTGGACGGAGGCAACACCATACCCTTTATTGCGCGCTACCGCAAAGAAGCCACCGGCACTTTGGACGAAGAAGCGCTGCGCAGCATTGAAGAACGGGCCAAGTACCTGCGCCAGCTGGAAGAACGCCGTGCGGAAATACTTGCCGCCATTGAAGCGCAGGAAAAACTGACGCCGGAACTTAAAACGCAGATTGAAGCCGCAGTAAAAATGCAGGAACTTGAAGATTTATACCTGCCCTACCGCCCCAAAAAACGCACCCGTGCGCAGATAGCCCGCGAAAAAGGTCTGGAGCCGCTGGCAGAACTTATAACGCAGCAGGTACAGCCGCCGCTGCCGCTTGAAAAACTTGCCGCACTGCATATTGATGCGGAAAAAGGCGTAAACAGCGCCGAAGAAGCGTGGCAGGGAGCAATGGACATCGTTGCCGAAAACATCTCGGATAACGCCGCCGTGCGCGATTTTATACGCCGCGAACTGTGGAAGAACGCCGAGCTTGCATCGGTGCTTGGCGCAGACGAAAAAGAAGCCAAAGACTTTTTAATGTACGCTGATTATGCCGAACCCGTACACCGCCTGCCGCCGCACCGCATTTTGGCACTGAACCGCGGCGAAAACAAAGGGCTCCTAAAAGTAAGCCTTAAATACCCCGCCGAAATTATGACCGAAAGACTGGCGCGCAAACTTAAAATACAGCAGCACACCGTATGGACGGAAATGTACACAGCGGCACTTGCCGACAGCTACAAACGCCTTATTTTTCCTTCGCTGGAGCGTGAAATAAGAAACGAACTTACCGAAAAAGCTGAAAAGCAGGCTATCAGCATTTTTGCGGCCAATCTGCGCCAGCTTTTATTGCAGCAGCCTGTTGCCGGGCACACCGTGCTCGGGCTTGACCCCGGCTACCGTACCGGCTGCAAAGCGGCTGTTATCAGCCCGCAGGGCAAAACACTGGCCACCGATGCTTTATACATTACCGGCAGCGAAAAACAAAAGGCACAGGCCGAAGCAGGCTTTTTAAACCTTGTAAACATTTACGGCGTAACGCTTGTTGCCATCGGCAACGGCACTGCTTCTTACGAAACGGAAGAATTTACATCGCAGATGATTGAAAAACACCGGCTTAACATTGCCTATACCATTGTCAGCGAAGCAGGTGCTTCCGTATATTCTGCCTCCAAGCTGGCACGCGAAGAACTGCCCGAGCTTGACGTTTCGCTGCGCGGCGCGGTTTCCATAGCACGCCGCGTGCAGGACCCGCTGGCGGAGCTTGTAAAAATTGAGCCGAAGGCCATTGGCGTAGGGCAGTACCAGCACGACGTTAACCAGAAAGAACTGGCCGAAACGCTCACCGGTGTTGTGGAAAGCTGCGTTAACCACGTTGGCGTGGAACTTAACACCGCCTCGCCCGCTCTTTTAAGCTATGTGGCAGGAGTTTCGCCAACCGTTGCCAAAAACATCATTGCCTGGCGCGATGAACACGGCAGCTTTACCGCCCGCAAAGAACTTTTAAAAGTAAGCAGGCTTGGCCCCGCCGCCTTTACGCAGTGCGCAGGCTTTTTGCGCATTGCAGGCGCCCAAAACCCGCTTGACAACACCAGCGTACACCCGGAAAGCTATAAGCTGACGGAAGAAATTATAAAACTTTTGGGCTTTGGCTTAAAAGACTGCACCGGCACGGAATTGCAGCACGCCGCCGCAAACGCCGACGCTGAACAGATAGCAAAAACGCTTGATGCCGGGCTGCCCACCGTTACAGATATTTTAGCAGCACTGGCACGCCCCGGGCGCGACCCGCGCGAGGACACTCCGCCGCCCTTAACACGCAAACACGTTGCCAAATTAAGTGACCTTGCCATTGGCAGCATTGTTAAAGGGCGCGTGCAAAACGTGGTAGACTTTGGCGCGTTTATTGATATAGGCCTTAAAACAAGCGGCTTTGCGCACCGCAGTGAGCTGTCGGATAAACGCTTCCGTCATCCGCTTGACGTTGTTGCCGTCGGCGATATTGTAGAAGCAGAGATTATCAGCATCGACGAAGCACGCAACCGTATCGGCTTAAGCCTGAAACGTGCCGCCGCACGCAATAAAAATTAAATATCCTGCTTACAGCAGAAATAAAATAACCTGCCGGGCGTTTTTGCGCAAGGCAGGTTTTAATTTTACGGCAGCCTTAAAATGCAAAACCAATAATTTGACAGGTTTTAATTTGCCGCTTAATATATAAACAAAGCAATAAATCGGAATTTGGAAGGATAGAAATAAATGAAGAACGGAAGAATCATTGTAATTACCGGCGCACCGGGAACAGGAAAAACCACAACATCAGCTATTGTTGCAAAAGAATCCAGTATGGAAAAGTCAGTGCATATGCACACAGATGATTTTTACCATTATCTTAGTAAAGGAGCAATTCCCCCACATTTACCTGAATCTAACGAACAAAACCTAATTGTGATAGAGGCTTTTTTAGAAGCCGCAAAGCGTTATGTCCGCGGAGGCTATGATGTGATTGTAGATGGCATTATCGGCCCTTGGTTTTTGGAGCCGTGGTTGAACATTGTACGCGAAGGATACGAAGTTCATTATATAATTTTAAGGGCTAATAAGGAAGAAACTTTAAAGCGAGCTATTGAACGTTCAAAATTAGATAGAAAAACTAATATTGAATTAGTAGAAACTATGTGGAAGCAATTTAATAACTTGGGAACATACGAGAAAAATATTTTAGACACAACTCTATTTTCAGTTGAAGATACGGTTTTTGCTATTAAAGAAAAAATTGCAAATAAATTAGCTTTACTTATTGAATAGCTTTAAAAACAATAATACAACTTACAATTTGACGCACAATATGCGAAAAAACGATACAATTTTAACTACATAATCAGCTAAAAGCATAAAATAACCTGCCAAGCGTTTTTGCGCAAGGCAGGTTTTGTTTTATTTGTATATGATTACATTAACGTTTTAATTATAATTAAGTTTATTATTTATTAAGTTAGTTTTTACTGCTGTTACTTTTTATACAAAGCCAATTTTAGTTTTATAACATCCTTATGATGCCTATGTAAATTTAATAATTTTTGATAATTCATATACCACTTTAAAATTTTTTCTTAATTATTTATGTTAAAATATAATTAGAATAATAAACCTCAATTCAATGTATTTATTAGATAAGGAGGATATTATCATGCTGTCAGAAGAAAGAAAAAAAGAACTTGATATTTTTATGGAACGTGCGTCTTGTGCTGGAGATGACTATTATTTAGACATGGAACAAGATGAGTTTGACGATGAAATGGAAGGCTGTGAGGAAGAAGAATTTTACAAAGGATTCTGCCGTCAAAGAGAAATAGGTTTTGAAGCTTATAAAAAAGAAATTGCAGAATTATTTTCGCATATCACATCCGCTGAAGAACTCCACTACATGATTGCAGATTATAATTATGATGATGGAATGTTTACAGTTGAACAAATTGTAATGAATCCCGCTTGTGATATAGTTACTGCTAAAATGGTCTACTGGCTTTGCGGCCCAACTTATTATTACGACAAATACGGCAGCCCATCAAAGTGCAGTGAGGAAGATATAAACCGGGATGCGGCGTTGCTATTAACAAAAATGGAAGCAAAGGCTGCTGCAAACGCTTTCAAAACCGGACTTGAGTGGAATGGAGAGTTAGTTGATGAACAACCCGCTAATCTTGATTTCACTCGGGAACCATATTGCCATGTGCCAGTAGCATTTAGATAATAACTTTCTATTTATCTGGGAATGGAGAAAAGCTCTAAATCAAAAATTTATAGGAATTAAGACGATATGAAAAATTTTCAAAATTTCACCCCCAAAAAATATATGACATCTGATTTTCAAAAAATATCGGACGGAATTTATAAAACTAAATCCCCTTATGATTCCAATGATATTTTTGTAACTTCTCTTACCTTTGAAATGGAACCCGAATGCTATGGTGAGGAAAATGCCTCACCCAGCAATCTTACGCAAATTCCAATCGAAGGTATTCTGGATGAATTTAATTTGTTCGTTACAGATTTCTATGAGCAATTAAACCAAAGCAGTGAAATTATTTGCTATCAAGAATTTGGCTCACTTGATTTGGAAGATATAAAAAATTTAAGGACACTTATTGGCAAGCGATTTTACGCTGCACCATATACGGGCGAAGATGGTGAAGAATATTACAATATGGTAATCGAATAATCAATCTCACATTTAATCTGACAATATACTAAACTGCAAAGCAAAGTGTTTACACTGTGAAGCAACATACAAAAACTGCGGCGGCTAAATTTAGGGCACTTTGTACAAGAGTCCGGTGCAATGCCCGGACGGAATCGAAAGAGCCGCAGCATTTTTGCATCGCTGCAACAGTGCAAACACTTTGCGAATATAAAAGAGCAGTACAAATTACAACTGCATAATCAGTTACAAACATAAAATAACCTGCCATGCGTTTTTTTGCAAGGCAGGTTTTGTTTTATAAATTGACGATATTTTTCACCTTAAACTCAACAGCCACGAAATGAGCACGGGCACGATGAGCGTAAGCACCAGCCCATTAATGAAGGAGTACATACCGACATGCAAATTAGTATATTTTATTACTACCGGCAGACCGCTGTCCATAGTAGCCGCGCCGCTGGGGGCAAGCGCCAGAAATTTATGCACACGCACCAAAAACGGTATTAAAAAGAAGCCGGAAATTTCGCGCATCATATTTGCCAAAAACGCTACTGTACCAATTTCCGTACTGTACATAGCACTGATAACAACCGAAGAAAAACTGTACCACCCAAGCCCGCCGCCGACAAGCAGCGAATCATACGCGCTCAGCCCGGCGATATGCCCCAAAAGCAGTGCGCCGCAAATGCTGCCGCAGGCTACCGCCAAAGGTATGGCAAGCGCCAGCAGCGCGCTGTGCACGTTGCAGATGCGTTTTAAAATGCCGCGGTTGCTGCCGATTTCGATACCGGCAATAAAAATCATTACATCCAGCGCCGACATTAAAATTAAATCCAGCGTGTCTTTAACGCCCGTATCTAAAAACAAATAGCCAAAAAGCAGCCCGCCCACAAGAGAAACGGCAACACCAAGCATTACTCGCCCTCCTCTGTATCTGCCGGGCGCGCCAGCATTTTAATGGCGGCAGATAAAAAAAGTATGCTGCCGCACACCGCGCCAAAGGCAATGGCTCCGGCCTGAACGCCAAGCGTACCCAGTTTTGCCAGCAGCGCATCATCACAGCCGATTTTTGCGCCAAGGCAAAATAACATAGTACACAGGCACAGCGTAGAAAGTTTACTCAAATAAAATTTTATTTTATAACTCAGCAAATTGGCGAGCCCCACGGCAATGCCAAGGACAATCGCCAGCATGATTTCCTGCATAAGTCCCCTCCAAAACAAAAGGCATGCGGCCTGCATGCCTTAATTTTATGCTATTCCAAAGTTATAATCAGCGGGTATAAAGGCTGCGCGCCTTCAAGCACCTGCACTTCCGCGCCGGGGCACAGCTTTTCAAGTTCTGCCGCTGCGCTTTGCGCTTCGTTTTCGGTAATATCGCTGCCGTAGTACAGTGTTAAAAGTTCCCAGTCTGTACCGGCTTTCTGCACCGCGCCTGCGGCCGCTTCGTTTAAGCCAGAGCCTGTGCAGACTATTTTATTTTCCAACAGGCCGATATAATCGCCCTTAATAATTGGCAGCCCGCCAACAACGCTGTCGCGCACGGCAATGCTTACTGCCGCGCAATGTGCGCTCTGCGCCGCTTCCGTCATGGCGGCAGTATTTTCTTCCATCGTCTGCGAAGAATCAAACGCCAGAATGGCGGCAATGCCCTGCGCCAGATTAATGGTCGGCACATAGCTTACACGGTCTGCTCCAAGCAGTTTTTGCGCCTGCTGGGCTGCCAGCACTATGTTTTTATTGTTGGGCAGAATAATATATTTGCTGTAAGCACCGTTTTCAAAGGCGTGTACAAATTCTTCCACAGGCGGGTTCATGCTCTGCCCGCCGCTGATGATTTCATCAACGCCCTGCGCCAGCATAATTTGCGCAATGCCGCTGCCTGCCGCCACGCTTACAAGGCCGGTGCCTTCTTTTTTGGGTGCCGGCTGCTGCACTGCCGCCGCATTGAATACGCGGTGTTCGTGCTGCTCCGCCATGTTGTCAATTTTAATATCGTGCAGCGTACCCCATTCAAGTGCCTGCTGCAAAACAACGCCCGGGTTGGCAGTATGGATATGCACTTTTACCACATCATCCATTGCCGCTACAATAAGCGAATTGCCTAACGGCGATAACGCAGCGCGCACGGTTTTATCATCAACCGCCGTATTTTTTACAATAAATTCCGTGCAGTACGGATTTGTTAAGTCAACTTCTTCTGCCGGCAGGGCGGCAATTTTATTAACGGATATGTGCTGCTCATCTTTCTCCGGCAAGTTTTTGCCCAGAAGGCCGTTTAAGCAGCCCTGCAAAAATACAATCAAGCCCTGGCCGCCGGCATCAACCACACCGGCTGCTTTTAAAGCGGGCAAAAGCTCCGGCGTGCGTGCCAGTTCTTTTTTGCCGCCGGCAATGGCTTCGGTTAAAATTTCGGTAAAGTCCTCACCGCGGCGCACCGCGTGGTAAGCCTCTTTGGCTATGCCGCGCGCCACCGTTAAAATAGTTCCTTCTACCGGTTTGGCAACACTGCGGTAGGCATATAAAATGCCAAACTGAAAGGCCTTGCCAAGCTCATTGCCTGTAACACGCGCTTTGCCTGCCAGCCCGCGCCCAATGCCGCGCAATAGCTGCGAAAGTATTACGCCGCTGTTGCCGCGCGCGCCCATAATGGCACTTTTGGCAGCCGCTGCGCCAACCTCCGCCGCAGAATCCGTATCAAGCGGCAAAAGCGCACGGTGCACCGCTTCCATGGTGCGCATCATATTCGTCCCGGTATCGCCGTCGGGCACCGGGAACACATTTAATTCGTCAATCTGCCGGTAACCGGCGGCAAAAGCCGCATAAGCGCCCAGCAGCATGTTTTTTATATCGTGGCCGTTAATTACAGCCGTCTGTGTTAAGTTCATCTTCACTCCTTGATTATGGCAGATAGCCCTGCCTTTTTATTTTCCGGCCGAGGCGGATTTATTCTTTGGTACGTACAAAAAGCCCAATGCAGCCGGGTCCCAAATGGGTGGCCAAAACAGCACCGATGCCCGTCATCAGTACCGGCACACCGGGATAACGCTTAGTCATTTCTTCGTAAAGATATTCGGCATCTTTTTCCGCGCCTTCATGGGCAATGCAGATTCTTTCAAGCTCTCCGTGCGAAGAAGAAATTTCAAGCATTGTGTTAAGCACCTTGCTGCGAGTACGGCATTTGGCGGCAACAACAAGTTTGCCTTCCTTATCCAAAGTTATTACCGGGCGTATGCCCAAAAGGCTTCCGAGCAGCGCGCCAACAGCACCTATGCGCCCGCCTTTCTGCAAATATTCCAGCGTATTTACCGAAAAACAGGTTTCCGTGCGTGCAATGGCACCGTTAATAAACGCTTCCAGTTCATCCATACCGGCGCCTTCATCGGCTTTTTTCAAAATATCAAGCGCCAGTGCGCTGATGGGCGTTGCCGCCGTAAGGCTGTCGAAAATGCGGATATCGGCACCGGGAATTTCCTGCATTACCTGCCGCGCTGCCATGCAGGCGGTATGGTAAGTTCCGCTTAAAACGCTGTCTACAAAAATACCTATAACTTTCTTTCCTTCTTCGGCAAGGCTCGTAAACAAATCCAAAAACTCGCCCACCGGAGGCTGCGAAGTTTTCGGCAGTTCGCCGCTTTCCTTCACCATTTTAAACATTTCTTCCGGCGTTTTTTCGCCGTCGCGCCATTCAACCGCTTTATGGCGGAAAATAAGCTGCAAAATATGGCAGCGTGCGTCATGCGCCAGCGAAGTTTCCGCGGCGGAAGCAATGCTGTCCAAAACTATATGGATGTCATTATTCAAAGTGCCATCCTCCTGTCTATATAATAATTCCGTTAAGATAAAGCTGACTCTATCATTTAATTTTACCATATAGACATAATTTTTTCCACCTGCAAAATAAAAAGGCCCCTGCCCAAAAGCAGGAGCCCGAATATCAGCCGTTAATTAAAAGTCGTTTTCCATGAATGCTTTGTCAACGCGTTTCATTTCGCGGGTTACGCAGCGGCCAAATTCTTCGCTTACCCAATCCCAGCGGCTGGTAAGGGTTTCGTCGATTTCTTTGTCCTCATAAATGCGGTGTTCATAGAACTTGCCGTTTACTGCGCTGTAAGCATAGGTTTTGCCGGTGATGTCAAGTTTCAGAATGCGTTCTGCGCTCGGGAATACCGGGTTGTCTTCGCAGGTATCAAGAACCATGCCGACAACAAGGTCTGCACCGGATGCTTTGGCAATGCGTACCATAGCGTCTTTGGAAGCGCCGTCTTTACCAATGTTTTCAGCTGCAATAGCATCGTTGGTAGCGTCATTTTCAAGCAGTTCGTATTCAGGATAATCGAACAGCTGAATAGCGCCGCTGATATAAATCTGGCCTGCGGTTTCGGAACCGGAGTTGTTAACCAGAGGAAGTACTACAACTTTAGCGGCTTCGGCTTTGCCCATAGCGGGAACAGCAAAACATACAGCCATCAGGGCTACCATTAACAGATTAAATAATTTTTTCATTCTCTTACCTCCCAAGATAAAATGGCTATGTAATAATTTTAACACAATTCAGATTAAAAAAACAGTACGCAGTAAAAAAATAATCGCATAAAAAGGCACAGCCCGTGCGTATTACAGGCTGCGCCACAAATTTTTTACATTTAATTATGCGTTTGCGGTTTCGTTTTTGCTTCCGGCTTTGCTGCCGCACAAAGTTTTAAGCCCGTTGGTGGCAATTAAAAGTGCCAGAATAATAAGGGCAATGGCAACAACAAGCTGCAAACCGTCGGTAAGCATGCCAAACGGTGCGCCGGTAACGAGTTTATTGACAATGCCGTAAATGCTCATAGCAAGCGCGCTCATGGTTGCGGCAAACATAAAGCCCATCGGCACATAAAGCATCCAGCCCTGGCGGCCGGTAACTTTAAGGAATACCGAAAGCGAAATGAATACCAGTGCTGCGCACAGCTGGTTGGCTGCACCGAACAGCGGCCATACGTTCATGTAGCCGCCCAGGCAGAGCAGATAACCGAAGAACAGAGTAATAACGGTTGCAAAATATTTGTTGGTTAAAACTTTCTGCAGGCCGCTCATTTCTTCCGGTTTGCCGGAGGTGAAAAGTTCCTGGAAGCACATACGGCCGATACGCCCAACGGAATCGAGAGTGGTAAGCGCAAGTGCGGATACGCACATGGTAATTACACAGGTTGCAACATGCGCCGAAAGGCCGAACATACCCATAAAGCCGCCAACGGCACCGGCAAAAATCTGGAACGGCGTGCCTTTGGGCATTACGCCGCCGGTTGCAGCAGCGCCTACAACGATAAGCGAAACAACTGCAAGGATGGATTCAATAAGCATTGAACCGTAACCGATAAAGAGCATGTCTTTTTCGTTGGAAACGGTTTTGGAAGAAGTGCCGGAAGATACCAGGCTGTGGAAGCCCGACACAGCGCCGCAGGCGATGGTGATGAAAAGTATCGGGAACAGCGGCTGACCGTTTACAACAAAGCCGTTAAACGCCGGCAGTTCGATAGACGGGTTGGTGAAGATAACACCGATAACACCGCTGGCAATCATGCCTAAAAGCAAAAATACGCTTAAATAATCGCGCGGCTCCATTAAAAGCCACATCGGCATTACTGCCGCCATAAACATATAAGCAAAAACTACATAAAGCCAGGTTGTTTTATCATAATACAGCGGGTATTCAATGCCTGCCCACAGCATGGCAATCATCAAAACAATGGCAACTGCCAGTTTCGGGCCTTCTGCCAGAGGGCATTTCTTTAAAAAGTAGCCGAAGGCAATAGCAACAACAATGTACAGCATCGAAATGGATGCCGCAGCGGCATTAGGAGTTGCAAGGCCGCCGTCTGCCTTAAAGCCGTTGAAGGTGCTGGCAACAATATCCGCAAAAGCGGCGGTTACAAGCAGGGTAAACAGCCACGAGAACAAAAGGAACATTTTTTTGCCGGTTTTGCCGATGTACTGTTCAATAAGCATGCCCATAGATTTGCCTTCGTTTTTAACGGAAGCGTACAGCGCGGTGAAATCCTGCACGGCACCGAAGAAGATGCCGCCAATCATCAGCCACAGCATTACCGGCGCCCAGCCGAACATAGCGGCAATAATCGGGCCGGTTACAGGGCCTGCGCCCGTAATGGACGAAAACTGATGCGCAAAAACCGTAAATTTGGAGGAGGGAACGTAGTCGTTGCCGTCCTCATGCACATAAGCCGGTGTTCTTGCATTGGGATCTACGCCCCACAGTCTTACAAGCCAGCGGCCGTAGATAAAATAGCCGCATGCACACACGACTAATGCGATACCTAACAACATTAATCCTGTCATGATACTTACCTCTTTCCCTTAAAATAAAATAATAATATAGCTTGAAATTTATCACCAAAATCCTTTTCTGTCAACAAAAACCGTAAATTTTTGTGAACTTTTGCAAATTAATCCTCAAAATGTAAAGAATATAATAAAAACAGTGAACTTAATCAGTGTTTGTACACTTATTTAAAACAGAAAAAAACGCCGGGGTTAAATTTACATAAATAAAAGCCCCATGCTTACCGCACAGGGCTCATCTGATTAAATGTTTTCAATTATATATCATCAATCAAAAATAATAATTAAGGTTTACCGCCGCGTTTAAGTCACGGTCGGTGCTGCTCCAATCGTGCAGAAGCGTGCCGCCTATTTCCCATTTGTCGCTTAGCCAGCTGCTGATGTACGCCGATGCTACTACGTGGTTTTTGCTGCCGTCAATGCTTTGCACGCAAAAACCATTGCCGCCTTTGGCAAAGGCAAAGTCTGCGTCTAAAGTATTGCCGTCTAATATGCGTTTGTACGCCAGGCTGAAGCCGTATTTGCCGTTTTCTTCCTCACGGTTAAAGTCAAAACCGAGTTCGCCCGTTAAGTAGTTATCACTAAAGCCGCCGCTGTGCACGCCAAACACGCTGCCGCTTTCAGTAAAGCTGTCCTGTTTGTAATGTGCATAATCCAGTGCCGCATAGGGGCTTACGTGCCAGCCTTCTTTGCAGTAGTGTAAATCATAAGCATATTTTGCGCCTATGCCGATGACGCTGCTGTCATAATCGCTTTCCAGCTTGCTGCCCATGCCGCTGTGGCTGAATGCACTTCCGAGATGACGGGTAAGTTCGTTATCCTGCACGCCGTAGCTTACATAGCCTGTTACCGTGCCGGGGCTGTTTTTGCTGCCGCCGTAAATGCCAAGGCTGTAGTTTTTGTATTCGCCGTCGGCATTGTTGCCACCTATGCTGTTATCACTGTAAGCAAACAGAGCGCCTGCGTAGGCGTTATCGGTATTGTAAAAATCCTTGCCTAATGTGAGGTTATAGCTGTGGCGGGTAATACCTCCGTCCGTTTCTCCCCAGTTTTTGCCGGTAATTGCCCATAAGCCTTCGTCACGGTCAAGGTGCTGCTGGCGCGCAACTGCCTGCCGCACGTCACGGTTTTGAATGGCATCATGCGCAAGTTCCATGTGCATGCTTTCGCTTTGGCTCAGTTCGTTTACTGCATTATTTAAGCTGTTGTTATTAAGTGCATAAAGGCGCTGCATTTCCTGCTTTTCTGCTTTTGTTAAGTTGTTGTATAAGCTGTTAAAGGCGTTAAAGCGTGCGCCGTTAATACCGGCGTTGTTGCTGATTGATGTTGTAAGTTCTAATTTAGTACCAGTGTTTGTTACTTTGCCGTTTAACATGCCGCTGAAATCAGTATTTAAACTTTCCGCACCGGTTATGCTGTTTTCCGTATCAGTTATTGCTAAAGTTTTTACGATAGAATTATCATCATTTTTACCAACCGTTAAAATCGTGCCTGTTACGCCCGGTGCGGCAAAAGTACCTGCTTTCAGGCTCATGCCGCTTACATCGGCATCACCTGTTACGGCAATTTGGGCATAGTTTGTACCGTCTGTATTAACGCTAATTGCGCCATCGCCGGTAAAATCTCCGCCGACACTTAATTGCATCGGTTTGTTTGTTTCTTCATCAAAAACCGCGCCCCAGCTGCCTGCTTCAACAGCGCCGTTGTTGTACAAACTGCCGTTAATTATGCCGCTGCCTGCAATGGTGCCTGCACCTTCGCTGTATGCATCGCCTGCTACGCTGCCGTCAATCTGCAAGGTGCCTCCGGCGGCAATACTTGCGCCTTTATAGGTGTTATCTCCCGCTAAAGCTAAAATGCCCTCGCCGGTTTTATATAACCCTGCGTGCAAACCGGCAAGGCCGGAAGCTGCAACTTGCTTGTTATACTGGTCCATATAATACTTGGTCATCCAGTTTTCGCCGGATTCATCAAAACTATTAGTTGTATAAAATACCCAGCGGTCGTGCAAATCCGTTAAACCTGCAAATTTATCAGCAGTTTCATCATAACCGCTATTACCCGTATTTTCTCCTACACTGCTTTTACCTGTCAACGGATTTTCGGCAATATACCCGGCGCGGATTTCTCCAATACTATTGCTCCACACGGAATTATACCCCTGCGTATTTACAGTATATAACGCTTGCTTTTCTGAACTGCCTTGCACGGTATAAGCACTGCTGATATCGCTCTTATCCAACCGCCGCACGTTTATCGCGCCTAAGCCGTTAACGGCTTTGCCAGCATCTACTATGCCCTGACCGAAGATAACGTCTAAAGGGACGTTTTGGTAAACCTTTATATTCGCTACCGCTTTAAAAATATCTTTATATTTTTCTTCAAACTGATCTGCTGACTTTATCTCCCCGTTTTCACCAAAAAACTTTTCCCAGTCACTTTCATATCCCCCAAAAAAGTAATTTATTGCTGTTTCTCTATTATTTTTTAAATAATCATATAGTTTTTCCCAACCGGTATTTTCTAAATCGTCCTCCTTGCCGGTAAGCAGTATATTATAATAATCATTTAACTGCCCATTTTCACCATATTCCCACCTATAATTTATAAAATAACCACTATCATTAGTTATATTATTATTTGCCGTACTTAAAAGAACATCGCCAATCTGTTTGGCGCTTAAATACGGAAATGCCTGCTGCACCAAAGCGCCTACTCCGGTAACCATGGGCGCTGCCATAGATGTACCGGAATCATCTTTATAATATTTTCCACTTGCGTCAAAATCTGCATAAGCAGAATTTATATTCCACCCCGGTGCGCTTAAGGTTGTATCTTCATTATACATTGCAAGATTAGAAAATATCGCTATAGCGTCGCTTTCTACGTCAAAACCGCCGTTATTATTCTTTTTAAAACTATTTGCCTTGACTGCCGTTACAGTGATGATATTATCGTTAAACGCTTTATCGCCTGTTAAAATATCTAAATTGCTTTCAAGCGCCGCCGCTAACTTCCCATCATTACCGGCACTAAACACCAGCAGCTTATCATTATTAACCGCTTTTTCTATCTCAAAACTAGCTATATCACTTTGAAAATACGCTATTCCTTCGTTAAAATCTTTTTCATCTAATAAATAGAGACTAGATCCCCATGAATTATTGATTATTTTTATATCAGGATTAGTTAAATAATAATCATAAAAACTACTACAAGATTCAAAGCGTAAACCGCCATAATAATGCCCAATTGCCGAACTGCTGGCAATATCTGCATCATAAGCAACGCCGTGCATGCCAAAACCGTTTTTATCTGCCGCTGCTATACCGGCTACATGCGTTGGATGTCCAATTTTTTCCCATGTCAACGGAACATCAGAGCTTTCTAAGCCATCAAACACTACGCCGCTGCCGGTTTTACCGCTAAATTCCGGATGGCTGAAATTAACAATACCTACATCAGTAACACCTACCGTTACGCCTTTGCCGGTGTATCCTTGCGCATAAGCACCGGCGGCGTTAATAATGTCTAATGCACCGTTTTTATTGGCTTTCGCAGAAATTGGGTCAGCATCCATACCGTAATATTCGTCCGTTCTAAAACTGTCAGCGTCAGCTGCAAATACGTTATACGGTTTTGCCAAAAGCAGGCTTAAAGCTATTAAACTTAAAAGTTTTTTGTTTGTTTTCATAATATATGCCCCTCTTTCTTAACCGGCCAAAACATTGTAATCTTATTTTTATTATAACATAAAACCTTCTTGGGCACATATACGCAAAAATCCCACGGAAAATTCCGTGGGATTTTTATTGTACGGTTTAACTTATTAACTTTTAAAGTTTTAACAGCAATTAAAATGCCGGTACAACAGCGCCTTTGTAGGTTTCTTCAATGAACTTTTTAACTTCGGGGCTGGTGAGGGCTTTAGCCAGTTTTTGCAGTTCGGGGCGGTTTTCGTCGCCTTTGCGGATTGCAACTACGTTAGCATACGGAGATTCTTTAGGTTCGGTAAAGAGGGAATCTTTAACCGGGTTCAGTTTTGCTTCCATTGCAAAGTTGGAGTTGATTACGGAATAATCAACATCGTTCATGGAACGCGGCAGCAGAGCTGCTTCGATTTCCACAATTTCAATGTTTTTGGGGTTGTCTACAATGTCGCCGGGGGTTGCGGTAATGGTTACGCCGTCTTTAAGTTTTAAAAGGTTGGCGCTTTGCAGAAGCATCAGTGCGCGGCCGCCGTTGGTCGGGTCGTTAGGAATGGCAATTTTTGCGCCCTGCGGCAGTTCGTCAAGAGATTTGTATTTTGTGGAATAAATGCCCATAGGCTCGATATGCACTTTGGTTAAGGTAACAAGCGGCATGTTGCGTTCTTTGGCAAATTCTTCAAGATAAGGAATATGCTGGAAGAAGTTAGCGTCAATTTCCTTGTCGTTTAAAGAAAGGTTCGGTTTTACATAATCGCTGAACTCGATAATTTGCAGGTCAACGCCTTCTTTGGCAAGCTGCGGTTTAACAAAGTTCAAAAGTTCTGCATGGGGCACCGGGGTTGCGCCAACTTTCAGCACGGTTTTGCCGTCTTCGGATTTGGTTTCGCTGCCGCCGCAGCCGGCAATTAAAAGAGCCAGCACCAAAACGGAGCAAAGGACTAACAGGATTTTTTTCATCTTTACATCTCTCCTTTTAAATTTTACACACTACTTACTGGCAATAACGAAAGCAATAAAAAAACTCTTTCCGAGGAAAGAGCATATACTTTACTTTCCTCTCATCTATCAGGAGTTAGCACCATGGCACAGCCTGGTTGCCGGGTTTCATTGGGCCTGTCCCTCAACCGCTCTCGATAAGAGTGTGTTTGTTAAGATGAAATTATAATACAGCAATCGCAAGATATTGTCAACAAAATTTTACAATTTTTACAGCTTTGTTTACGCTTTATGCTGCGCGCAGCAAATTTTACTGCAAATTGTAAATAAATTAACATTTTATTGGCGCGCTTAATTTACGCAAAACAAAAACCGGCCGAAGCCGGTTTACTGTTTAATATGCTGTTTATTCCTTGCTGTATTTGGCAATGCCGACTTTGTAAAAATCGTTGCCTTCGGAATCTATGCACACAATAGCAGGAAAATCTTCCACTTCGTAACGGCGGATGGCTTCCGGTCCCAAATCTTCATAGGCAATCATTTCTTCGCCTTTAATGGACTGGGAAATTACCGCCGCCGCACCGCCAACAGCTACAAAATACACTGCGCCGTATTTAACGCAGGCTTCAACAACTTCTTTGCCGCGCAGGCCTTTGCCAATCATGCCGCGCATGCCTTCGGCAATCAGCGCCGGCGTATATTTATCCATGCGCCCGCTGGTGGTCGGCCCGGCACTGCCAACAATTTCGCCCGGTTTGGTGGGCGAAGGGCCAACGTAATAAACAACCTGCCCCTTAATATCAAACGGCAGCGGCCTGCCTTCGGCCATTGCTTCCGTCATGCGCTTGTGCGCAGCGTCGCGCGCGGTGTAAACAGGGCCGGTTATGCGCACAACGTCACCGGCGTGCAGGTCTTTTATGGTTTCTGCCGTTAAGGGCGTGGTAATGTGTTTAATTTTTGCGTCCGTCATTTCTGCACCCCCTTACAATACGGCATACGCGCGGCGTGCAGCATGGCAGTTAAGGTTTACGGCCACCGGCAGCGCGCCGATATGCGTCGGTGCGTACTCAATATTTACGGCAGCGGCAGTGGTTGTGCCGCCAAGCCCCGCAGGGCCGATGCCGGTTTTATTAATGCGCTCTAAAAGTTCTTCTTCAAGCTTTGCATAGCGTTCATCGCTGTTGTGCTCACCGATAGGGCGCGTCAGCGAATATTTGGCCAGAAGCGCGCATTTTTCCATATTGCCGCCGATACCGACGCCAACCGTTACCGGCGGGCAGGGGTTCGGGCCTGCTTTGCGCACGGTATCAAGCACAAAATCAATTACGCCCTGCACTCCGTCAGCGGGCTTTAACATTTTCATGGCACCCATGTTTTCGCTGCCGCAGCCTTTGGGGGCAACGGTAATTCTTACTTTATCACCCGGCACAAGGCGGGTATGAATAATGGCAGGCGTGTTATCCTGCGTGTTTTTGCGTTCAAACAGCGGGTCATCAACGGAAGACTTGCGCAGATAGCCTTTGGTGTAGCCTTCCGCTACCCCGGAGTTAACGGCTTCTTCCAGCGCGCCGCCGGTAAAATGCACTTCCTGCCCTATTTCCAGAAACACCACGGCAAGCCCGGTATCCTGGCACAGGGGCACATCTTTACGCGCGGCAAGTTCCGCATTTTCAATAATGGTTTCCAAAACCTCCCTGCCTAACGGCGATTCTTCCGTATCGCGGGAGGCTTTAAATTTTTCCAGCAAATCCTGCGGCAGATAGTAGCAGGCGTCGCAGCACAGTTTGGCAACGGCTGCCGTAATTTCTTTAACGTTTAATTCGCGCATGGCCGCTCCTTATCTGCCAATGCGTTTTAAAGCATTGGCGCGTACAACTTCAGGGTCAACTTTTACGCGGGCTACGCCGGTTTCCATAGCGGCCTTGGCAACCGCTGCGGCAACGGCAGGCGCAACGCGCGGGTCAAAAGCGTCCGGCACAACGTAATCGGCGCGCAGGTCTTTTTCGTCAATAAGGTTGGCAATGGCGTAAACCGCCGCAACCTTCATTTCTTCGTTAATAGCTCTTGCGCGCACGTCAATGGCGCCGCGGAACACGCCCGGGAATACCGTTACATTGTTAACCTGGTTCGGGCTGTCGCTGCGCCCGGTACCGGCAACTGCCGCGCCAGCTGCAATGGCGGCTTCGTAGCTCGTTTCCGGCACGGGGTTGGCAAGCCCAAAAACAATGGCTTTATCTGCCATGCTGCCGATAATTTCTTTGGTAAACAGGTTCGGGCCGGATACACCTACAAGAATATCCGCGCCTTTGGCAACCTCTGCCAGCGTGCCCTTTTCCATGTTCGGGTTGGTAACCTCCGAAAGGTAACGCTGAATTTTATCCAGTTTGGCATCAATGCCTTTATACAAAGCGCCCACACGTTCCACCATAATTACATTTGGAAAGCCCATGCTTACAAACAGCCTGCCAATGGCAGAACCGGCAGCGCCGCAGCCGTTTACAACAACTTTAACGTCTTTAATATCTTTTTTTACATAACGCAAAGCGCCCATAACGGCAGAAAGGCACGCAATGGCGGTGCCGTGCTGGTCGTCGTGGAATACCGGAATGTCGCAGATTTCGCGCAGGCGGTCTTCAATTTCATAGCATTTCGGCGAAGAAAAATCTTCAAGGTTAATGCCTGCAAAAGTCGGCTGCAAACGGCATACCGTTTCAATAATTTCTTCCGGGTCTTTGGTATCAATGCAGATAGGAATGGCGTCAACGTCGCCAAAGGTTTTAAACAGCACGGCCTTGCCTTCCATAACAGGCATTGCCGCTTCCGGGCCTATATCGCCAAGCCCCAGCACGCGCGTGCCGTCGCTTACAATGGCAACAGTGTTGCCGCGGCAGGTATATTCAAACGAAAGTTCTTTATTTTCCTTAATGGCTTTGCAGGGTTCGGCAACGCCCGGCGTATAAGCCAGCGCCAAATCCTCGCGGTTATTAAGCGGCACCTTGCTTGCCACGGCAAGCATGCCATTATGTTCAGCATGAAACTTCAACGCATCTTCTACAAAAGACATAACAAATTACTCCCCTCTGTTTTTATTTAGTGTATACTATATATTTATATTATACACTTTGTTTTTAAAAGAGCAAGCATTTAATTTACGGCTTTGCAAGGCGTATTATTTCTGCGGACGGTTTTTCACCTTCGTTAAGCGTCAGCACGCCAAAGGTAGGCCCGTCCATGCTGCGCGGGCGCGAAGGGCTGCCGGGGTTAACCAAAAGCACATCGCCGTACCACTTTACAAGCGGCACATGCGTATGGCCGAAAACAACAATGTCCGCCTCCAGGCGGTGCGCCCACCACACCAGTTCCTGCGGGCTGCCGCCGTGCAGATAGCGGTGCCCGTGAGCCAGCCAGATGTTAAAGCCCTGCAAATATAAAAATTCGTCTACGTTAAAATCCGTTTCGCCCGCGTCGCAGTTGCCGCACACAGCAGTCACTTCAAGCCCGGTCTGGCTTTTAAGGTACAGGCTGTCACGCGCGTAATCGCCGGTATGCAGCCACTGTTCAACCGGCGGGGCAGCGGCAATAACGCGGCGCAGGTTCTGCATGCTTCCGTGGGTATCTCCGGTTAAACCTATTTTCATTTTATTTTCTTCCAGTTGGCAATAAGTTTTTTAACGGCTTTGCCGCGGTGGCTGATTTTATTTTTTTCTTCCGGCGTTGCTTCGCCAAGGCCCATGTGCAGCTCGGTAGACCAAAAGAGCGGGTCATACCCGAAGCCGTTATTGCCCAAAGGCTCGTGCAGCAGCATGCCTTCGCAGATGCCGTCCGTTTCCACAAGCACCTTGCCTGAGGCGTCTGCCACGCACAAAGCGCAGCGGAAACGGCAGGTGCGTTTAACCTGCAATTTCATGTTTGCCAAAAGTAAATCGTTGTTTTCCTTGTCGGTTGCCTTCTCGCCGGCGTAACGCGCACTGCGCACGCCCGGCTCGCCGTCCAGCGCCTGCACTTCAAGCCCGCTGTCATCGGCAATGCAGGTCATGCCTGTTGCCTTGGCATAGTACGTTGCTTTTAAACGCGCATTGGCGGCAAAAGTACGCCCGTTTTCTTCCGGTGCTTCAATGCCGGGCCATTCGGCAAGGTAATGCAGTTCAACCTCCATATCTTTTAACATTTCCTTAAATTCTTCCAGTTTGCCCGGGTTGCTTGTAGCTATTACAATTTCTTTCACTTTATAAACTCCAATCTTCCGTTAAATTGTTTCCACAACGCCCGTATCGGGGTGCTGCAGTAAAATATATTTATATTCACAGCTTTGTTTGGCGCGCAGTGCGTCATCATAAGCCGCTTTTTTACAGGTTTCACAGGTATCGCGCAAAAGGCACACCACATAAGCGCTCTGGTCGCCGTAACGGGTGCCGCGCGCATTAGTGGCAACAGTTATATAACCGCTGCAGTTTTTGCAGTAGTGCGCAGTTTCAAGCTGCTCCTCACGGATGCCTTCCTCGTCATAATAAATTCCCTTGCGCCGCTGCCATTTGCCGCCGCATTTATCAAGCAGCATTCTGCCAACTTCCCTGCGCGTACGCCAGATGTTGCCCACCTGCTCAATAAGCTGCTCCACGCGCGTCATGCAGCGCGGGTCAGGCCTGCGCAGGGCGCTGATGTCCGGCTCAATAACCTTGCTGTAATCCATTTCTGCCATGGCAAGAATTATGCCGGTGTTAACATAGGGCAGCGCAGCTTCGATAGAATAGCCGCCTTCCAAAACGGCAATATCCGCTTTTAATTTATCTGCCAGTGCCGCATAGCCGTGTGCCGTAACACTCATGGAAGCAAGCGGGTCGCTGAAATGGTTATCCTGCCCGGCAGAATTAATGATGAGTTCCGGTTCAAAATCGTCAAGAATAGGTTTTATCAGCCCGTCAAACAGGCGGTGTATTTCCTTATCGCCGCTGCCGGGTAAAAGCGGCAGGTTGATGTTATAGCCCCACGCCGCCGGGCTGCCTGCTTCATCCGGAAAGCCCGTGCCCGGGTACAGCGTGCGCCCGTCCTGATGGAACGAAATATAAAGCACGTTGGGGTCGTGGTAAAAAATATCCTGGCTGCCATCGCCGTGGTGTACGTCCGTATCGACAACGGCAATTTTTTTAATACCGTAGCGGCTCCGCAAATATTCCACCATTACAGCTTCAATATTAATGGTACAAAAACCGCGGATACCATGCACAATACGCATAGCGTGGTGTCCCGGCGGGCGCACAAGCGCAAACGCACGCTTAACTTCGCCGCTCATTACAGCATCGGCCGCCGTCATGCACCCTCCGGCTGAGGCAAGATGTGCAGGCGTAATCAGTTTGGCTATTGAAGGCACGCCGACATGGGCGCGCTGCAAATCATTAATTTCCGCCATGCGCAGGCGGTATTCGCGTATTTCCGGGCGGTCAAACAGCCCTTCTTCCGTCAGCTGGTCGCGCGTATATAACAGCCTTTCCTGGCGCTCCGGGTGTCCGGGGCTGATCATCCAGTCAAAAGCCGGGAAAAATATCAGTCCTAAATTTGCCTGTTTCAAAATGCCACCTCCCTGCCGGTAATTTTATACAAAATGCCGGGTTTAAGCTGCATGCGCAGGTAAATAATTTCGCCGGTATCATAATATCCGTGCACCGTGCGGAAATATTCGCGGCTGATAACTTCGGTTTCGCTGCTCTCCATCTGCCAGCCGCCTGCTTTTTCGTGCAGCCAGGCACTTAAAATTTCTTCTGCCGCCTGCATGCTAAAGCGTTTGGGCAGGCGTTCTCGTTTGCCGCTTTCCGGAATTAAATAATAACCTTCGGTAGTATCGGCGCGCAGGCTTGCCGCCACTGTCGGCCTTGCCAGTGCCGCACCGATGGCGTTTGCCACCATGCCGCCGGGCGGAATTACAACCGGCAGCCCCATGCGCCTGCCAAGCGCGTGAATAAGCCCCGGCGCACCGCCGCCGACGCCTACAAGCTGCTGCGGTACAAAATCGCTGCCGTTTAAAACATCGCTTACCGTGTAAACAGGCTGAATGCTCCACTCGTGCAGCATATCTTTAATAGCGTTTTCAATAACGTCCAGTGCCGCGTCCAAAACAGCCTGCGCCGCCATCTCAGGCAATTCACCTTCGTGGCACAATGCGCCCAAAGCCTTAAAGGAAGCACCGGCATCACCGAACGAAGCAAGCCCCAGCACAATCAGCGCATCAGCCAAAGTTGCCGCCGCGCCGCCTAACGCTGCCGCACGCCCGGCACGCTCCGGCCCAACCTTAAAGCCCTGCGGCAGTTTGGTTATGGCGCTGTCGCCGCCAATGCCCACGCTGCGCATATGGAAAGAACGCACTGCTGTCTGGTATTTGCCAATCATTGCGCCTTTTTTCGCCAAAAGCGGCTCGCCGTTATCCCAAAAAGCAATATCGGTTGTGGTGCCGCCAACATCAAGCGAAATACACTTGCCCTCCGGTGCCGCGCCGAGCGCTTCAATGCCCAGCACGCTTGCCGCCGGACCCGTAAATACCGCTTCAACAGGCTGCTTAAGCGCTGCCTCCAAAGGCAGTGTGCCGCCATCGGCCTTTAAAATCTGCACCGGCGCGGTAATATTGCGCTCCTTCAGCGCCCATTCCACCTGCTTACCAAAGGCTTCAAAGGTTTTATCCACCGCCGCCGCAAAATACGCGCTGTTGGTGCGGCGTATAAAATTCAGCTCGCCGCTGAGTTCCGAACCTAAAAATACTTTTTTATACCCGCTCTTTTTTAATTCGTGCGCCAGCACATATTCGTTTTCGGGGTTGCGCACAGCAAATTTGCCGCTTACCGCCGCTGCCTGCACGCCGGAAGGTTTATCCAAAAGCCCGTAGTGTTTGTTAAACTCGGTACGCGCCGCAATTTTTCCGCGGTGGTCAACATAGCCGCTTACCAGATACGGCTCTACCGGAAAACACCCCTTTACATTCATGCCGGGGCCGGTCATTACTGCCAGAAACACAGGCTGCGTCTTGCCTTCCGTAAGCGCATTGGTAACAATGGTGCTGCTTATAACCACACGCTCAATCTTCGCCGCGTCCGCGCCGTCCATAACGGCATCCAGCGCCGCCAGTATGCCGCGCAGCACCTCGCCGTGCGTTGTAGGGCGCTTGGCCTGCGCATGCACAGCACCGTTATCTACCAAAACTGCATCCGTAAAAGTGCCGCCAACATCTATACCTAAAAGCATAATCTCACCTCTTTCCGTAAGACTTAACGTGTAGTAATTCAATATGCAGGCAAAAAATACCTGCCTGCTATGAATATTTGCTTTTATTTTTACCGTTTTTCTTATTAAATATTGCTAAAAACCCAATGCCGCATTTCACTGTGTCGTACTTTTATTTTATTGATTATACATAGCCGCACAAATATTAACTACGCACCATAATGCAAATTGTTCACTAAAAACGAACATAACATATAGCTAAAGCATCAAAAAAAATTCACCTTTGCTGTCTTGACAAGAGAGTAAAGCTATGCTAACATACAACCAATAAGATTTACTATTTAGTTTCTTCACGTATTTGGAAAGGAAAATTACATGACTGCCTCTAATGACAGTGACCCTCACCGAAAGAACGGTGCTAAAAATTTAAAATTACTTTTTTCAGGCATAACCTGCGTCCTTTAAGGGCTGCGGGCTATGCCTTTTTCTTTGCCAAAAGAGCGTACAGCGCACAAAATAAAATTAAATTTATGAAAGGAGTGATGAATCCTTTATGGATTATCACAGTAAAAACACCCACGCACAAAATTTAGAACAAGTTTACCACACCTTGCAAGGTTCTGCTGAAGGGCTTAGCGATGTGCAGGCAGCAGAACGCCTGAAACAGTACGGTTACAACGAGCTTAAAGCCAAGCCGCCAAAAGCTATTACGGCGATGCTTAAAGAACAAATTACCGACCCGATGGTATTGATTCTTGTCGCCGCCGCAGGATTATCATTTTTACTTGGCGAAACAATTGAAGCGGCAGTAATTTTTACTATCGTTATAGTTAATGCTTTTATTGGTATTGTACAGGAGAAAAAGGCACAATCCGCACTTGAAGCGCTGCGCGGCATATCAGCACCCACAGCGCGCGTACTGCGCGATGGCGAAGAAAGCGTTATACAGGCAAAAGAAGTCGTACCCGGTGACATTGTGTTTTTAAGAGACGGCGATATGGTTCCCGCCGACCTGCGCCTGATTGACAGCGTTAATTTGCAAATACAGGAAGCTTCTTTGACCGGCGAATCCGTAGCCTCCACGAAAGACGCTGCCGCCATACTTAAAGAAGAGTGCCCTCTTGGCGACCGTGTTAATATGGCTTATGCTTCTGGCATTGTAACCTATGGGCGAGCCACTGGTATTGCTGCTGCTACCGGCATGCACACCGAAGTCGGCAGCATTGCCGCATTACTGGACGGACAAGACGAATTTGACACACCGCTGAAACGCAAACTGAATGCCGCCGGTAAAGCATTAACCATAGCGGGCCTTATCGTTTGCGTGCTCATCTTCGCACTTGGCGCATTTTATGACAGACCGCTGGTACCGCAGTTTTTAATTGCCGTTTCGCTTGCTATTTCCATTATCCCGGAAGGCTTGCCCGCAACTGCAACCATCGTAATGGCACTGGGCGTACAACGTATGGCTAAAAAGAACGCACTGGTACGCAAACTCCCCTCCGTTGAAACACTCGGCAGCGCAACCGTAATCTGTACGGATAAAACCGGTACATTAACGCTGAACAAAATGACAGTAACGCAGCTTGCCATGAACGGCGATTTTAACAAACAAACTGTCGTAGAAGCTGATGCCGCAGCTATGAAGCACCCCGAAGTTTACCGCGAACTTATTTTTGCCGCCGCACTTTGTAATGACGCCAGCTTCGACCCTGACCGCAAAGGTGAAATTATCGGCGACCCAACGGAAGGTGCGTTAATTTACCTGGCTCAAAAATTTGGCGTTAACCATGATGATTTAGAGAATAAATACCCTCGCTTATTTGAACAACCGTTTGACTCCGCACGCAAACGCATGACAACGGTACATAACATCAATGGGCAGCTTACCGCTTATACCAAAGGCGCTGTAGATGAAATGCTTCCGCTGTGCACGCATATTTTAACGGCACAGGGTGTACGCACAATTACAAATAAAGACAAAGAAGCTATACTTGCGCTTGCCACTAAAATGTCGCAGCAGGCTTTGCGTGTGCTTGGTTTTGCCAGTAAAACGCTTACTGCCGTACCGCAAAACAGCAGTGAAAATCTTGAACACACTTTAACCTTTACCGGCATTGCCGGTATGATAGACCCGCCGCGTAAAGAAGTTGCCGCCGCCGTACGTACCTGCCACGAAGCCGGTATCCGCACAATAATGATTACAGGTGACCACGAAATAACGGCGGCTGCCATTGCCCAAGAACTCGGCATCTGTCACAGTGGCAATGAAATTATCAGCGGTAGCAGGCTTAATGCCATGACCGATGCTGAACTTGACCTTGCAGTAAAAAAAGCTGCTGTTTTTGCGCGCGTATCCCCTACCGATAAACTGCGCATTATTCAAGCGTTAAAACGCAACGGCGAAATTACCGCCATGACCGGTGACGGCGTTAACGACTCCCCGGCTTTAAAAGCTGCCGACATTGGCGTTGCCATGGGCATTACCGGTACTGACGTTGCTAAAACTTCTTCGGATATGATACTTTTAGACGACAGCTTTACCACTATTGCTTATGCAATTAAAGAAGGCCGCCGCGTATACCGCAACCTACAAAAAGTAATTCAGTTTTTACTGGCAGGCAACATTGCCGAAATTACAACGCTGTTTATCGCCACTCTTTTTAACTGGAACGCTCCGCTTTTAGCAGTACACATTTTATGGGTTAACCTTGCCACAGCCACGCTGCCTGCGCTTGCATTAGGCGTAGACCCGGCAAGCAAAAATATAATGAAGCATAAACCTGTAAAAAGCGGCACGCTGTTTGAAAAAGACTTGCTGACCCGCGTGGCTGTACAAGGTATTTTTGTGGCTATCCTTACATTAACGGCTTACCATATCGGCAGCAGCACGTTAAGCCACGCCGTCGGTCAAACCATGGCGTTTTGCGTACTTGCGTTTTCGCAGTTACTGCGTGCTTTAAACCAACGCTCTAACACTGAATATATCTGGGTACGTGCCGAAGGGCATAACCCTTGGCTGTGGCTGAGCTTTACTGCCAGCGTTGCATTGATGGCTGCCATTTTACTAATACCTGTCTTGCAGCAAGCGTTTAAACTTACCGATTTAAGCTGCGATATGTGGTTTGTTGTTTTTGCGCTCTCCCTGCTTTCGATAGTACAGATTGAAGTTTGTAAACTTATCGCCAAGATTTTAAAACGTGCAGTTTAATACTAATTTAATCTGTATGTGTTATTATAAAAATAAAAACAAGGCGCAGCCGGAAAGGAGGAAGGATGATGGCTTACCTGGCAGAACTTGACACACGCCTTTTGCTTTACATACAGGACGCCCTGCGTTATGAACCGCTGCACAGCTTCTGGCGCGGTATCAGCTTTTTGGGCGATTTGGGCTGGTTTTGGATTTTTACCGGCATTCTTCTTGCCCTTAATTCCAAAACGCGCACCGCAGGCATAGCCGCCATTGCCGCGCTTGTGTTAAGCACGTTTATCAGCAACGTTATTTTAAAAAACGCCGTTATGCGCCCGCGCCCATTTGAGGTGCTGCCGCAGATTATTCCGCTTATTACGCACGCTTCGGGCTACTCCTTTCCTTCCGGGCACACCACCGCCGCCTTTGCCTGCGCCTTTGTGTATTACCAACTGCTGCCCAAATTTTTCGGCCTGCCCATTATGCTGCTGGCCGTAATGGTTGCCTTTTCGCGCCTGTACCTCGGCGTGCATTATCCGCTTGATGTTTTGGGCGGCATTGTTACAGCCTGGTTTGGCAGTATGCTGGCAATTAAATCGATGCACCGCTTCAAACAAAATTAAAATGCCGCTCCGGCGGCTTTTTTTATTTTTGCTTTCTCTATCAAAAATATTGTATACAATTTTGTTTTTTATTATTTTTTTGATATAATACAAATTTGTTATAATATATTTTTTACATATTTAGGAGGCTTTATAATGAAGTTATCAACAAGAATTATGGCAGCACTGGTGCTTGGCGTTGTTGCCGGGCTGCTGCTTGGCGCAGACGGGGCCGAATTTGCCAAAACGTGGATTGCCCCCTTCGGCGCTATTTTTATGAATATGATTAAAATGACAATCGTGCCGATGGTTTTTGCTTCGCTCGTTATGGGCATGTGCAGCCTGGGCGATATTAAAAAAATCCGCCGCATCGGTATGAAAACCGTTATTTACTACCTTGTAACAACGGCGTTTGCCATTGTGCTGGGCCTTATTTTGGGCAGTGTAATTGAGCCGGGCGCAGGCATGAACCTGCCCGCTGAAGGGCTTGTTGCCTCCGCCAAAGACGCACCGCCTTTAATGCAGGTTATTGTTAATATTTTCCCCACTAACCCGATAGAATCCATGCTGAAGGCAGATATGCTGCAAATTATCGTTTTTGCACTGTTCCTCGGCCTTGGCATTTCCATGGTTGGCGAACCTGCCGATACTTTTAAAAACACCATCAACGGCCTTGCCGAAGTATCCTACAAAATTGTAGGCATTATTATGGACTTTGCCCCCATTGGCGTATTCGGCCTGATTACCCCGGTAGTTGCTTCCAACGGCCCGGCCGTGCTGCTGCCGCTGTTAAAAGTTATCGTTGCCGTTTACCTTGGCTGCTTTTTGCACGCTGTATTTGTATATGGCGGCATGCTGAAAGTTATCGGCAAATTTAGTCCGCTTAAATTCTTTAAAGGCCTTGCACCGGCGCAGCTGCTTGCTTTTACAAGCTGCTCGTCCAACGGCACTTTACCGGTAAACCTTGCCTGCGTGCAGAAAATGGGCGTTTCCAAAGAAGTTTCCAGCTTTGTGCTGCCGCTCGGCGCAACCATTAATATGGACGGCACCGCAGTTTACCAGGGCGTATGCGCTTTGTTTGTTGCCCAGCTTTACGGCGTAGACCTTAACTCTGCCCAGATGCTTACCATAGTGCTTACCGGCACACTGGCATCTATCGGCACCGCAGGCGTACCGGGTGCAGGGTTTATCATGCTTACCATGATTTTAACCGCCGTTGGCCTGCCGCTTGAAGGCTCTGCCCTTATCGCCGGTATCGACCGCATTCTTGATATGCCGCGTACCTGCGTTAACATCACCGGCGACGCTGTAGTTTCCTTCCTTGTAGACAAGGGCGAAAAAGATATTGAAGCACGCACCGGCGTTAAATTGGTACATTAATAAAATAAGCTAAAAGTTAAGGCATGGATTTTGCGTCCATGCCTTTTTGTTTTATTTAGGTGGATTATACTCCTTACCCATTTCTTTTTTGATAGTTTCCTCGATATTTTCAGTTGCTATATTTTTGGCAGCATTGTAATCTGCATTAACAGTAATTAAATTTGTTTTTCCTCCACAAGCATCACATATTCCAGCATGATTTTGTTCTTTGTTGCAATTTTCACAAAGATACAAAGATCCATAACCACAATTTTGGCAAACAAATACAGATTGTTCCGGACGGTTTTCTCTATCTATATAACCGCAGCGCGAGCAACGCTGGCTTGTTTTATATGGATTAATCGTCTTAAATAAAATTCCGTATTCAGCTGCTTTTTCTTTTATTTTTTGCTGTAAATCATAATATGGCCAGTCCTTTAAAAAGGCATTATCTTTTGTAATTCCTGTTAAATCTTCCATTTGTATAACGGCGCATTTATTCTTTACGGCAATCTCTACAAGATGACGGGCATAACGGTGGTTAATTAAGTTTCTAAAATTCTTTTCTTTTTCACGCAGTATTTCAACCGGCTTTAAACGCCGTTTTACTCCATGACCAATTCTGCCATCGCCACAATATTTACCTTGATTTTGTATTGTGATACGCCTTGCACGTACCGATTTACGGAAACGCTCTATCTCTCCGCCATCAATGCTTCCACGTTTATACGAATCATTAAAAGCGTAATAAACGGCTTTTGCAATTCCTAAATCTATACCCATAATTCTGCCGTCAACAACCTCTGTATTTCTCTCGGTAAAATCATACGGTATTATGCAAAACCATTTTTTCTTATTTGTACTTACAATCTGTATTATTTTGCTGTCTAATTCTTCGCTAATCAATCTGTCCAATATAGTTTTAGAAGAATTGTCCTTAACTTTTAAAAGTAAATTGTAAGCCATTTGCTTATCAGATTTTTTAGACAGCAAAGTTACTCTAATTATATATTTTTCACGTTCACTATCATTTACTTTAAAAATTTTATAACCTTCATAATGCACAGGTATTGGTACATCTAATTTAAAAGAAGTTAAAGACCTTTTTAATGATAAAACATCTTTCTTTTCATTACTCCATTTTTTAGTTGCAAGCCTGTCAGTCTGGTTAATAATGTTTGATGCCACATGCGGAAACATTTTGGTTAATTGCGAGTATAAATTAGTACGTTCTTTAAAAGCTTTTGGGTCAGGATAAACTCCATTTTGATTTTTATAATCTATTTTAAACCTTTCCCACAAATACCTTTCCGTAATAACATAGTTTTGCGCCTTAGAGCAGGCATAACGCACTTCACGCAAAGCTTCGCCCAATTCATTCCATGTTACAACATTTTCAGCATCAGATTCATTATAAGGTTTGACAATTTCTAAACGTATTGCTTTTATACTCATTGTTACCTCAAAATAAAAATATAGATAGATATGCGTAAGTTATAACTTCGTCGCAGAAAATACACAAAGTAAAGTCTTCAATCTGCAGATATGCGTAAGTTATAACGCCAGTCGAATCCGAGGATACGGTTGGGAGTGCTGTCTTCAATCCGCAGATATGCGTAAGTTATAACTGCATAGCTGCCTGCGTCACTGCCTATTACCTGCTCTTCAATCCGCAGATATGCGTAAGTTATAACCAGCCGGTGCCGCCGGAATGGGAGGTGAGTGTATTCTTCAATCCGCAGATATGCGTAAGTTATAACGGCAACACTGTTAAACAAGGTTGTTGATGAACGTATTCTTCAATCCGCAGATATGCGTAAGTTATAACTGCAAACGAAGCCAACAGCATCACTTGCCAAACAACGCAAAAAAGTTGCGAACTGCCATAAATAGCAAAAGCCACGAATCTGCTCATGCCGTTTTTATGGTTCATTATCTGCAAATTGTCTGCTAAAAGCAGATGTGTGACTTATGTTCGCACATAATCACTTAGCGAGCGTTATTAACATCAAAGCTAACACTTCTCGCCTTAAGGACGCAAAGCCGCCCTGTAAGAATATTTTATCATATTTGCCGTTACTTATCTACGGCATTAAAACATCAAGCCATAATAATTACAGGCAGGCTTTTTGCTGCGCACGGCGAAGTATTATAGTAGCAATAATTTTTACGATTGTGAGGTGTAATTATGAAACAGGGTTATTTTAATACGGCCGACAGTGCCCATTTGTATTACGAAGTGCGCGGCACCGGGCGCCCGCTGGTGTTAATTCACGGCTGGCAGTGCTCGCACGTATTCTGGCAGCGCAACGTGGATGAACTTGCCAGGGATTTTACCGTTGTTACGCTGGACCTGCGCGGGCACGGCAATTCCTCCAAAGGACTGCACGGCATTACCATTAAACAGTTTGCCTGTGATGTTTATGACTTAATTAACTACCTCGATTTAAAAGACGCCGTTGTTATGGGCTGGTCCATGGGCGGGCCGATTGTGCTTTCGTATTTTGACCAGTTCGGACAGGAACAGATTAAAGGCCTTGGCCTGATTGACATGACTCCGTTCCCCTTCAGCCCCGAACCGTGGAATACGCAGGGGCTGCACGGCTACAATATGGACGGCTTTAACGTTATTGCCCAGCGCCTTGCGTATGACCGCGAAGCATATTTTGAAACCTTTGCCAACAACATTTTTAAAGACGGCAAACGCCCTGCCGGAACAGACTGGGTAATTGAGGAATTCAGAAAACTGCCGCCATGGATTTCAGCAGCAATTTATTCGGATTACCTTTCCAGCGATTTTACGGGCGTACTGCCCACCATTGACGTGCCCGTAATTGTTATGAACGCCGACGGCCCGGTATTTACCGCAGGCATTAAACAGGGTCAGCACATTGCAGCGCAGCTTCCTTACGGTCAGTTTGAAGCCTTTACGGAAAGCGGGCATATGCTGTTTTATGAAGAAGCAGCTAAATTTAACGCATTAGTGCGCGATTTTGTTACTAAATGCAACGCATAGGAGGTTAGCGGCAGCGCCGCAGATTGATAATGAAATTAGTTTTACAGCGTGTTAAAAAAGGCAGTGTTGCCATTGACGGAAAAATTAAAGGCAGCATCGGCTGCGGCTTTGTTGCACTTGTGGGCTTTGGCCCGAATGATGACAGCAGCGTTTTGGCTCCCATGGCAGATAAAATGCTGAACCTGCGTGTTTTTGAAGATGACGCGGGCAAAATGAATTTAAGTTTGCTGGATGTAGGCGGCAGCGTGCTTTCTATATCGCAGTTTACGCTGTACGCCTCTTGCCGCCACGGCAGGCGCCCCAGTTTCAGCGGCGCGGCAGAACCGGGGCTTGCTTCCCGCCTGTATGATGAATTTAACGCCATTACCGCCGCTAAAGGCGTAAACGTACAAACCGGCGAATTTGGTGCGGAAATGCTGGTAGAAATACACAACGACGGGCCTGTTACCATAATTTTAGACAGCGATACCGATTTGGCAAAAACAAAATAAATACGCATCAAAAAGAGGGTATACCGCAAAGGATATGCCCTCTTTTATTTATGCCTGCAAGTATTTTATGTTAAGCTGGCGGCAGCACCAGCAGCAGCGTGCCAACCACTATGCACACCAGCCCGAATGTGCTTCTGGCCGTTAATTTTTCGCCAAAACGCACCCGCCTGTAATTTAAGCTATATTGTGGCGCGCCGCTTCGGCAAATTCCGGGTTATCGTAAATATTGCCGATAACCGTAAAGCCGTTGCCGTTGGTGCGCAGGTTATCCAGAAACTGCACGGCGTTAATGGTAAAAATGCCGTCCGCAGCCACTCTGAAGCCTTCGTGAGTTTCTTCAATAAGCACAACGTCATGCGCGCAGGCGTTGTCTGCCGTCTGCTTTTGGGCAACCGGTACATTAAACCGTACATAATCGCCTGCAAACACCGGCATGCCTTCGCTGTCTTCCACGCCGGTGCAAAGCCCCAGCGTATTTCTTTCAATGTCTACGGTTTCAATAAGATGCCCTTTTATGTCAACGCCATCTACTTTTTTACTCATCTCGCAGATAGCAGCATCGTCCGGAATCATGCACGCTCCGTCCAGCAGCGGCAGATAAATTCCGTAAACCCAGCTGCCGTTGTCAGTTCTTTTGGCGCGGTAAAAATTATCCATGGCAGTTCCCCCATTCACAAACAAATTTAAGTTATCTTTTTACGCTTTTATTGTAACGGTATAAGCTGAAATTTATATTAAAACAATGTTAAGTTTTGCCTGTCAGGCGCTTTTTAAAATGTACCAGCCGTCTTTTTCGCCGGTTACCAGCCATTTGCCGTTACCGCCGTTTAAAAATTTGCCGGCTTCATTCTTTTTTACCAAAAGCAGCTGCCCGCGCCTGCCGAACGAGTTAATGCCTTCAAAGGGCATTACGTTTTTTACCTTCCAGCTGTACGCTTTGGGCGCAAAGTTTGCCAGGTCTTCATCGGGCACCAGCTTAATAATTTTTTTGCCGGAATAGAACACTGCCGATGTGGAATATTTGCCGTACACGCCAATTTCATCAACCGAGTGGCAGCTCTGCGCAAGTTCAAGCCCAATTTCCTTATCGGAACGCAGGCTGCTGAACGGCACTGCCACTTCGTTAATAAGCAGCAGGTTAAAAGCAAGCGCCGTTACGGCGATAACGCCTGCGGCCGTAAGCCCGTTTTCAAGGCTGATGCTTATCCAGCTGATGCCGATAACAGCAAGCACCGCCGCGCCGATTAAAATTACCGTGCCAATGCTGATGATACCGTTCCACCAGCACCACAGCGCGCCGCCAAACAGGGCAATGTAAATAAGGTCGCGCACAATTAAAGTGCCTGCCGTTACGGCGTTCCACTTCTTTTCCGAAAGGTATTTGCCCAAAAGCAATGCCAGCGGAAACAGCATTGGGTAGGTATAAGTTAAATACTTGGTTGCCATGTTCTGGAAGAAAAAGAACACCGTTGCCGCCCAGATGAGCAGAAAACCCGTTTTTTCATCCGGTCTGCGCCATTTGCCGTCTTCACGCAGGGTGCGCCACAAAAAGCGCGGCAGCAGCCCGCTCCACGGAAAGAGTGCCAGAAGCAGCACCAGAGTATAATAGTAAAACACGTTATCGCGCGGATGTTCGGAAACGGTGGCGCGCAAAAAATTATGCGTACCGAAGAACTGGTCTATAAACGCGCTGCCGTGCAGGTTATACATGGCCACATACCACGGTGCGGCAATTAAAAAGAACAGCAGCCCGCCGCTGAAAACCTTCATGTTTTTAATTTCGCGCCAGCCGCGGGTAAAAACCAGAAACAGCACCATAATAAGGCCCGGCAGCAAAAAGCCTATCGGCCCTTTGGTTAAGGTTGCCAGTGCCATGCCTGTATACATGCCGTAATAGTAATTTTTCTGCTGCGTGCTGTACCCAAGGTAAAAAAACACCAGCGCCATGCTGAAAAAGAAAAACAGCGTGCTGTCGGTAATAACCGATTTGCTGATGAGGAAAAACTCCGTGCTGGTCATTAAAATAACGCCGCTCCAGAACGCAGTTTTTTCGCCGTAAAGTTTTTTGGCTGCGTAAACCAGCAGCCCAAGCCCTGCCATGCCGAATAACGCAGGAAAAAAACGTGCGGCAAATTCGTTAAAGCCAAAAATTTTAAAGCCTGCCGCCGTAAGCCAGTAAAAAAATACCGGCTTGTCATACCAGTAATTGCCGTAAATCTGCGGTGAAATCCAGTCGCCGCTCAAAACCATTTCTTTGGCCGTCAGCGCATAGTTCGATTCCACGGAATCGGTAATCCACAGCTGCCCGTTGCCAAAAAACAAAAGCAGCGCCGCCAGGCCCCAAAATAACCACCATCCATAACGTCTCATAAAAAATCAACTCCCTAACTTCAGCTTGTCTTAATTGTACTTAAAGCCAATTAAACAAAACTGAAACAGGGAGTTAGTTATATGAAACCAATCTTAAATTTCAGCGGTACAGCGGCAAACGTACCGTAAAAATGCTTCCGTGCGGGCTGTGCGGCTTAACGCTTACCGTTCCGCCGTGGCGCACCACAATTATGCGGGCAATGTTAAGCCCAAGCCCAAAACCGCCTGCCGCTCGCGAACGTGCCTTATCGACGCGGTAAAAGCGTTCAAAAATTTTCTGCGCGTCGCTTTCGCTGATGCCTATGCCTTCATCCATTACTTTTATAACGGCGTGCATGGAATCGGTGTCAACCGTAACCGTGATTGTGCCGCTTTCCGAATACTTAATGGCATTGTCGATAAAAATTATAAGCAGCTGCTCCATTTTATTCTTATCGCCAAGTATGAACACCTGCGGCGCGTCACCTGCAGCATATTCCAGCTCCAGCCCTTTTTTGGCTGCCAGCGGGCGCATTTTATTGCATACCTTAACGGCAACCTCCGTTAAATCTACCTTGGCACGGGCCAGCGGCGTATTTTCTTCGTCTCCGCGCGCCAAAGTCAATAGCGCTTCAATAAGCCTCGACATATACTTTGTTTCGTGCTGCATATCGCGCAGAACCTCCTGCGCAAAGCCGCTCAGCTTGCTTTCGTCATCATTCTGCAAACTCTCCACGCCAAGGCTCAGCACCGTAAGCGGCGTGCGCAGTTCATGCGAAGCGTCGGCGGCAAATTCATGCTCGCGCGCAAATAAAATTTCCAGCGGCTTAATGTTTTTGGCAGCCATGTAATAGCCGCCGCCTGCCGCCAGCATAATGCACACCGCACACAGCAAAAATAAAAAGTACATGCCGTCCACGGCCATGTCGTAATAATCTTCTAAATTTAAAAAGGTGTACAGGCGTGCCTGAATCTGCCCGTTTTCCCAAAAAGTACAGCCGCCTGCCAGAAAGAAGTGCAAGGTGCCCTTTTTATCCCTGAAATACAGCAGCTCCGTTTCGTTCTCGGGCTCCGGCCACGAGGCACGTATTGCGGTTAATGCCGCTGCGTAAGGGCTGTCCGTCATCTGGTCAATAATGATATTGCCGTCAGCGTCATACATCAGCGACATCATTTCGCCTTTTTTTACAAGCGCCGGGTCTACCGGCAGTTCTCCGCTGCCAATCCATTCACGCCATTCGTCGTAAATATCGGCAATAAGCATATCCTTTTCCGTTCTTAAAACGGAAATACAGCCGATAGCCACTGTTACTGCAACGACAAACACCATTATTAAAGTAAAAATGCCTGTATAAATAAGGGTCAGGCGTTTTTTTAATTTATCGAACATTATCGTCTGCCTCTGCCAGATACCCAACGCCGCGGATGGTTTTTATAAGTGTTTCGCCCTTTATTTCCTTAAGCTTGCGCCTTAACGCGCCAATATGCACATCAAGGTTGTTTTCGGTAATATCGCTTTCAATGCCCCAGACGCGTTCCAAAATTACGTCGCGCGGAATTATTTTGCCTGCGTTGCGCAAAAGCAGTTCTATCAGCTTAAATTCGCGCGGGCGCAGCTGCACTTTGCTGCCGCCGTAGCTTATTGTGTAATCGCCGCTGTTTAAAACAAAGCCCTTGTATTCAACATTTTCTTCCATGTAGCTGCCCTGGCGGCGTACCAGCGCATTTAAACGCGCCAGAAGTTCGACAACGGCAAAAGGCTTAACCAGATAATCGTCCGCACCGGCGTTAAGCCCGTTTACCTTGTCGTCCAAACTGTCGCGCGCGGTAAGCATTAAAATTTTGCCCTGATAATCTTCGCTGCGCAAAACACTGCACAGTTTTATACCGCTCATGCCCGGCATCATCCAGTCCAGCACCAAAACGTCATAACCGTCGGCATAACATTCGTCATATGCCGATTCGCCGTTTGTAACCCATTTTACATTGATGCCGTTTTTGCTTAAAATTGTTTTCAGCATTTTTCCGAGGCGCAAATCATCTTCTGCCAGTAAAATTTTCATTATATATCACCTGCTTTTTATAAGCACTATAACCATATAATCTTAAAATAAACTGAAATAAACCTTAATTTTCCGTGTTTAACGGCATTTGCTTTTACGCAGCTGTAATTTTTGTGTTTTAACGCCGTTATACCTTTATTATAACGGCAAAAAAGCCCCCGGTAAACACTAAAGCCCCGCCAAAAGGCAGGGCTTTGATTATTTCAGCAGCGCTTTTACTTCGTCCGCACTGATGGTTATAAACTTTTTAACGGTGTACAGGTTTTCGCGCCCACGGCATTCCCAGAACATGGCAACGTCAAAATCAGGCAGGCCGTTTACGGCTTCTTTAAGGTTTGCGCCGTGCATGGGCGTAAGCTCAAATTTGGCAGTCATGGTTTTATTGCCGCCCTTGGGCATTACCAGCGCTTCAAAATAATCATCGTCACGCGGCACATCTTTTAAATTAATTTTGCCGCGCACCAGCGCTTTGTCGTACTGCTCCTGCGGCAGGTAAATACGCATAAAAGCGTCAAGCACAAGCCCTTCGTCGCCGCCTTCGTTGGTAAACGGCACGTCAACGCTGAAGCAAAGTTTATTATCGGTTTTATCCGTAAGTTCCGCTTTGGTGCGGTTTTTAACATCAAATACAAATCTGTGTTTGGGCTGCATCATAATAAATACTGCCACAGCCACAACGCCCAGCAGGAAAAGCCCGGCGATAATTTCAATTATAAACAGCATCTCAAGCCCTCCTTATTTGGCGTAATTTTTAATAATAACAACAGGCGTTTTCTGGCTGCCGTTGCCGAACGGGTTGTCAATTAAAATTCTGGCAACCTTGTCGGGGTCAACGCCTTCACTCCAGCCAAGCACCGCAGCACGCTTAAGGTCGTTAACATCGGCAATGGCCGCACCGTAAGCGCCGGTGGCTTTTTTAATGCTTTCGCTTACTTTATGGGGTTCAAACGGGCCGTAAACAATGTGCTTGTCGTACGGCGGCATGGTACCGGTAACGTCGTCAATCAGGCGCGCCTGGTAGCCTGCCATCTGGTAGAACACTCCGCGTTTGCCAACACATTTGGCGGCAAAACCGCAGATAACGGCAATAATTACTTTCATTGCGCCTTCGGCATCCAAAAGAGCCTGCATGCTGTACCAGCCGCTGATGCTGCCTTTGGCAGGGAATAAATGGCACAGAGTTTTGGCTAAAAAGCCGGGTTTAAAATCTTCGCAGCGTTTGGCGCCGTCCTGCGTAATGGCAACAACGCTTTCTGCCGCACAAACAACATCATGCGGGCCTATTTTGTCTTTGCCGTATTCCAAAATGGCGTCAACTATATTATCGTGGTGCGTCAAAATAGGTGTCGGCACCGGTATAATTTCATATTTTGCTTCCATCAGTGTTTCTCCTCTGCCTGCTCTTTTTGGTAAAAAGCATTAATTCTGTCATAAAAATCGCCGCTAAGGCGGATAATATGCCCGTTGTTATCGGTAAACACATTGCGCGAGCAGCCTTCTGCCAAGAGCGCGCCGTCTTTTTTGCGGACGATGCGGTAAGTAAAATCCATTTTGGCGCGGCTGAAAGCGGTCATTTCTGCGCAAATTTCAATTTCGTCATCATACAGCGCCGATTCTTTATAATTGGCTTCTACATGAGTAATAGGGAATATTATGTTGGCGTTCATCAGTTCCCACAGCTCCACGCCGGCAGCGCGCAGCCAGGCCACACGCCCCATCTCAAACCAGCGGAAGTAGTTGCTGTGATGCACAACGCCCATCATATCAGTTTCTACATAACGTACACGGTCACAAATGCTTACCATATAAACGCTCCTTATATTTCAGTTATTTCAAATTCATCTTACAGATATTTTATTATACCACTGTTAAATTTAAGGTGCAATTATGCAAAAAACTTAAAACATTACCAATCAATAATCAAGTCAATATAACTGCATTATATTTAAGGCGCCATTTCATCTTTAAATGTATTTTTAAATGCATTTTCTAAATTTACATATAAAATTTCTTGATTTTCATTATTGAAATATGCATTTAAAAATTTCTTATATTTATTTTTTATAATATCTAAAGCAACATTCTCTTGTTTTATTTTTTCTAATTCTTTATATTCAGGCATATTTTCGATAAAATTAAAAAATATTTGTATATGTCTAGGCAATTGTTTGTTTCTATTTAAATAATATTCTTTTACAACAGTTATTTTATCTACAATATTTTTATGTCCAAGCGTTTCATTTAATGCTTTTGGTAAAAGAATATAATTTGAAGTCATCTTTTTATAACTATTTATATTATTCCCGTTATTTTCAACGTTATCCAGCAATTCTTTTACACTTATTCGTATTGTTTTAGGAGATAAACTCCATATTATTTTAGCATTTTTATTATTATGAATAATTAAATGCTCTTTAGTATAATCTTCTTTTGTATATAAAAAATCTAAATAATTACTGTTTAACAAATAGTTATCTAATATAGAATAAAATGCATATGCTTTTCTATCATCATAATTCTTAAATATAATATAATCATCTAATCCAATTTTTCTAAGTTTTTTAACCGAAAATACTATATCATTAATACATTGTCGTTCTTCGATAACTCTGTTATCAAAATCTTCTAAACTTTTAAAAATATTTCTATCAATAATATCTTTAGATTTATCTTTTCGTTTACTTAAAAATAAAAATGCATAAACGTAATAATTAGAAACTATCCTTCTTATATCACTGTATGTAATTTTCTTCCTTAAATCTTCTTTCATTTTCAAATGATGAATAAACATAAATAACGGTAATTTATAATACTGCGCCCCTTTATACAATATTATATCCAAGAACTGTTTCTTTATTACATTATTAACAGAATTATTACTTTTATATTTTTTAAATTCATCGCAAATATCTTCAAATAAATAATCACTTCGTTTTAAATTTCTGATAAAAGCTAAAATATCATTTCCATAATCAATCATATCAGAAATTATTTTCCGCGTTTCAGTAGGACTTTTATTATCAAGAAAATGTTTTCCGTCAATTGTTAACTCCTGAGTAATTTTACTTTCTTTATCCAAAGAAAGTAAATAAAGATAGAAATAACCACTTGTTGTATTATTATAACCAATTTCTTCAAATTCTTTCATAATTCTTTTTATTTCTATCCACTGTTCTTTTAATTCGTCATGAGAGCTTGCAAAATAATTTTTAAAACAATAACCCTTAAAAATATTTTCTACATCCAACAATTGTGATTTAAAATTAATGTCAAGAAAAAGGTCTTCAATAGAATCATTCTCATCTTCTTTTTCTCCAACTAATATTGAAAGTTTGCAAGCTAATAATTTTCTTAAAAAATTAATAAATTCAATTGAACTTTGAATGCTATTTAATTCTTCTGCTATACATTTATATGCTTCATCAAATTTATCCTTTTGATAATATATATCATTGTATTCTTTTATATCTATTAAAATTTTATTTTGATTCAGCAATAAATATTTACCAATACTTTTATTTTTTATAACTATATTAGAATGTAATTCATCATTACTTAAATATGTCAAAATCTCTTTTTGTTCATCACTCAATTTATTAATCACATTATTTATATTATGATTAAATAATCCAACCAAAATTAACAATATTGTAGTTAATCTTTGCTGACCATCTACTATTTCATAAGAATTATTAACTTTATTTAAAATTATATTGCCAATAAATTTATCTCTATTTAAAATATCACGGCAAAAAGTTTTAATTTTCTCTTTATTCCACTTATATTCACGCTGATATTTAGGTATAACGTACTGCAGTTTAAAAAAATTAAATTTACTTTCTACTTCTTGATTAACAAGTAAAAAATCCTTAACTGTTATAACGAAAGAATTCAATTTCATATTATCGCTTCCTTTCATAATTTATATATAAACTACATTATTTATATCTTTATAATATATTTACCCTAACTGTCTTTATTAAATTTTATCATAAACAAGGCTTTATAGACAAATAATATATGTTTAATAAAAAATCTTTTCAGTAATGTAATTCATTATATAGAATACTTGTTTAAAATACTGTTCACCATATCCCAATCAAACTCACCTACGTATGGACTGCGTCCCAAAAGTTAGACAAAAACTTTTGGAGGTGCAGTTTTTCATGAACAAATACTCAGACGAATTCAAAATTAAAGCAGTGCAAATGGTACTAAATGGCCATGCCGTAAAATATGTTTGCAGAATATTAGGCATACCTGACAGCCGTCCTTTGCGTGACTGGCTCGCCCACTACAACCACGGCGGCATTAAGCAGCTCCTCCATAAAGACCGTTCATATTCTCCGGATTTTAAACAAAAAGTCCTTGAGCACCGCTGGCAGCATGGGTTATCATTAAAAGAAACGGCAGCCCTTTTCTCTATCCCTAATTCTTCCACTATCTATCAATGGGAAAAGCAATACCTTGCCTACGGCAAATCAGGGCTGCTGCCTAAAAAGAAAGGCAGGTCGTCAATGAAATATAAACCTAAAAAACGTAAACAAAAACCTGAACCTACTTATCTTGAACAGCTGGAAGCCGAAAATGCTTTTCTCAAAATGGAAAATGCCTTCTTAAAAAAGTACAACGCCTTGATTCAGCAGGAAGAGGAAGAAGAAAGACGCAAAAGACATCGTTAATAATCTCTGAATTAAGGGCAGAATATCCTCTTAAAAAACTTTTGGGATATACAGGTATGGCTAAAAGCACTTATTATGCCGCTATGAAAAGCATAAATAAAGGCGATAAGTATAGTAAGCTAAAAGAAGCAATAAAGCGTATTTGTATAGATAACAAAGGCAGGTACGGTTACAGGCGCGTAACCTTAAAACTTAAAATCGAAGGCTTTAAAGTAAACCATAAAGTAGTAATGAAGCTGATGAAACAAGCAGGTTTAACATGTAAAGTAAGGCTGAAGAAATATAAATCTTACAAAGGAGAACAGGGCAAAACAGTGCCAAACATTCTGCAAAGAAATTTTAAAGCAGATAAGCCAAATAAGAAATGGTCAACAGATATAACAGAGTTTTCGTTATTTGGCAGAAAGCTGTACTTGTCGCCAATTATAGACCTGTATAACGGTGAGATAATAAGCTATAAAGTTTCAGAGCGTCCTGTATTAAAACAGGTAACGGATATGGTAAAAGAAGCTGTCACGCGCATAGGAAAAACAGACAGCTTGATACTGCATAGTGACCAGGGATGGCAATATCAGCATAAGGCATATCGAAAGATATTAAAAGAAAACGGCATAATCCAAAGTATGTCAAGGAAAGGAAACTGTTTGGATAATGCCGTAATAGAGAATTTCTTTGGGCTGCTGAAGTCAGAATTATTCTATTTTGAGAAGTTTAAGTCAATAGAAGATTTTAAAGAGAAGTTAGACGAATATATAGATTATTACAATAACCGAAGGATAAAGGCAAAGTTAAAAGGACTCAGCCCGGTAGAATACCGGACCAAGTCCTTAAGAACAGCTTAATTATTTTGTCCAACTTTTTGGGTGCATATCACAAACGGGTGGTTTGACTAAGGGCTATAAGCCCAGATTACCGGCCAGCGTCTAAAGGCGCTGGCTTTCTCTTTTGTTCAAGCCACAAGTGGTATGACTACTTGCTACCCTTAAAAGGGTCTACATATTCTTTTTTACTTAATGAATCTTCCATTTGATCCATTTTATCTTGTTCCCTTATATACTTTATATACTTTTGTATAGTTGCAGTATTTAAGCCTACTGTACTTACATAATATCCTGTTGCCCAAAAATTTCTATTTCCAAACTTGTATTTTAAGTTTCCATGCCTTTCGAATATCATCATTGCACTCTTGCCCTTTAGATATCCCATGAAGTTAGAAACAGAATATTTAGGCGGTATTGATAGTAATAGATGGATATGATCAGGCATCATATTACCTTCTATTATCTCAACGCCTTTCCATTTGCATAAATCTTTAATAATTGTTTGAATATCCGTCCGTAATTGATTATAAATTATTTTTCTTCTGTATTTAGGAGTAAAAACAATATGATATTTACACACCCATTTCGTATGTGCTAAACTATTAGCCATAAAACAACATCCTTTCAATTAGTGTATTTTGTGACTTGAACAATCTCATTATACACTGAAAGGATGTTGTTTTTTGCTTAAGCTTTAATCTCACCCGCATAGCGGGCGGTGGTTAAATAAGCGTTACACGCTTATTTATTTGCTAAAGCATTCATACAAAAAAAGCAGGGCGTTAATCCCTGCTCTTATTTTGCTCCAGATATCTTTTTACAAGAACCGCCGCCGCATAGCCGTCCAGCGGTTCCGGCGGCACACGCAAACCTTCCGGCAGCAGCGCACGCCAGCCGTGCGGCTTGTTAAGCTGCCAGTACAAAGTACGTGCCTGTTCCGTACTGTGTTTTTCGTCAATTTCTATTACCGGCACGGCAGTAAAAATCTGCGCCAGCACTTTATGCACCGGCTGCGTATTGGTGCCGTTGCCGATAATTACCGCCTGCGGCAGCCCTTTGCCGCTGCAAAGCAGGTTCAGTGCTTCCGCAAGTTTTTTTGTTTCCACCCATTCGGCGTTTAAAACTTCGCCCTGCGGCGTTACCTGCGCCACGCCGGTTTTAAAGCTGCCGGGGTCTATGCCAAGCAAAAAACCGTTATTCAGCATCTTCAACCTCTAAACGCAGCAGCACCGGGCCGGAGGTATAAATATCGCCGCGGGCATACGCCTTAAGCATAACTTTGCCGCCAAGCGCCGCCATTTTTTCGCCGGTCTGCACCATAGTTCCCGCATCAAGGTTGCCTACCTTGCCGGTAAGCGGGTCGGGCATTACACCGGCGCTTACAGCCGTATGGTTAACGGAATTCAGGAACATTAAAATTTCACGGTCCAAACCGTATTTAATGCCGCTTACATCTATAACTTTGCTGTAAATCAGCTCGTTGTTTTTATATACACATTCGTTATGCACCAGTTCAATAGTGCAGATTGCAGGCTCACCGGCTATAATGTTTGCCACGGCGCGCAGCCTTACAAACACATTGCCGTCTGCCGCCTGAATTTCTTTTAAAGCCGTCTGGATAAGTTCGTTAGGCAGCCATAAAACGCCTACCGGTTCTTCGCTGCGGATGCCCATGCGCTGCATGGCCGCTTCGTTAGCCGCGCTCAGGAACATTTCAAGCTGTTTGGTGTTTTCGGCATCGGCAAGCTTGCTGCTTAAAACGCCTGCATAAATTACTTCGCCGCTGCGGTATACAACGTCGCCCTCACGCATGGCAACAATACCGCGGCGCAGGCGTTCGGTAGTAGCCTCCAGCGAATTAACTTCTTTTTCAAGCGTTGCCTTCGATTCCGAAAGGCTGTTTACTTCCGCACGGGCACGCCCAAGTTCTTCGCGGCTGCTGTTAACCTCATTCTGGAGATGTGCTTTTTCGGCATTAATGGCCTCAATTTCTCCGTCAAGGTCCTGTATTTCCTTGTTGCGGTCAGCAAGGGCAGCACGGGCTTTATCCATTTCTTCCGCCGCTATGGCCTTTTCCCTGTTCAGGCTGCTCAGTTCGTCCTGCAGGCGTTCCATGCCAAACATTGCCGTCCTGGCGCTGTCTGAAGATATTGCCATAACGATAATGGTCGTCGCCGCAATCAGCACGCCTGTAATTACCGTCATCAGCACCGAGGTATAGTACGGCCTCAGCCCGAAAACAGACAATTTTTTCTTACCTATTTTACTGCCCAGTTTATCGCCAATAAATGCAATCAGGCCGCCGACAACAGCCAGAATAATTATCAGGCGCAACCCAAACATAAACTCACCCCATTGGTTTTACGCATTTTTCTGCCGTAAAAGATAAATACCTACCATCAGGCAAATAATATTCGGCAGTGCGCAGGCCAGAAAAGGATTCATTGCCCCGCCTTTGCCAAGGCCCGTTGTAAAGGTCATAATCGCGTAGTAAATAAAGATAACTATAATGCTCAGCCCCAGGCCGATAGACGAACTTGTGCGCTGTTTCTGCGTTCCCAGCGGCGCGCCTATCATGGCAAAGAAGAAGCTGGCCATAGGTATAAAGATACGCATGTAAATTTCGCACCAGTGACGCGCGGTCGGCTGATCCTGCATTTCCAGCATGTGTATGTATTCGCGCAGTTCGCGGATGGTCATTTCTTCCGGCTCTTTCTGTTCCCAGGAAATTTGTTCCGGGGCAATGTCCAGAGGAATTATCTGCTCATCAAATTTGGCAGTGCTTTGCAGGCCTGCTTCATCATGCACGGAATACACCGTGCCGTCAATCAAACGCCAGGAACCGTTTTCCCAACGGCCTTCTTTAGCAGTCTGGATGCGTGCCAGTTTATGGTTGTCAAATTCCTCGATGGTAATGTCCATCATTCTGCCGGATTCTTCTTCAAAGCGGCGGGCGTAGGTTAAACGCTGGGTATCGCCGCTCATGGTTTTAATGATAACATTGTCCTGCGTTTTCGGCTTGGTGTTCTTTTTAATCTGGTATTCCAAAACGCGTGTGTACTGCACTTTGGAAGCAGGCACAACTTTTTCGGCCCATACAACCGAGAACATGCTGACAATAAACGCCACTATCAGAACCGGCGCCACAATGCGGTAATAACTGATGCCGCCGGATTTCATGGCGATAATTTCGCTTGAACCGGACAATTTGCCGAACGCCATAAGCGATGCCAGAAGCATCGACATCGGGAAAGTGTAGTTAATTACTTCCGGCAGGCTGTAAAAGAACAGCCATGCCACACTGTCCCAGCTGGCGCCGTATTTGGTCATGTACTGCGTAATGCGGTACAGCATGGAACTGGCGATAAAAATACTTGAGAAGGAGGCTATACCGAAGATGAACGGATACAGCAATTCGCTCAGTACATATCTGTCTAACAAACGTAAACGCATCTTCTTCCCCCCTACATGCTAAAGTTTTCACCAAGGTAGTATTTGCGCGCTACCGGGTCGTTGGCAATGGTTTCGCTGTCGCCGTGCAGCAGTATTTCACCATTGGCAAGGATGTATGCTTTATCAACAATGCTCAGCGTTTCGCGCACGTTATGGTCGGTAATCAGAATACCGATGCCGCGCTGCGCAAGATGGGCAATCATATTCTGAATATCGGCAACGGCAATCGGGTCGATACCGGCAAAAGGCTCATCCAGCAGAATAAACGCCGGGTCTGTTGCCAAAGCGCGGGCAATTTCCACGCGGCGGCGTTCACCGCCGGAAAGCTCCGTGCCCTTGTTTTTGCGGATATGGTCGATATGAAATTCTTCAACCAGAGCATTCATTTTTTCATAACGCGCTTTTTCCGGCACATTGTTGGCTTCCAATATGGCAAGAATATTTTCTTCCACCGTCATTTTACGGAAAATGGAAGCCTCCTGCGGCAGATAACCGATACCGGCGCGCGCGCGCATATACATCGGCAGGCCGGAAATATCCTGCCCGTCCAGAGTTACCGTGCCGGAATCCGGCTTGATGATGCCTACTATCATATAAAAGGTAGTAGTTTTACCGGCGCCGTTAGGGCCGAGCAAACCAACAATGCTGCCCTGCTCCACACGGATGCTGACATTGTTTACAACGCGTCTGTCCGCATATTCTTTTACAAGATTAGCTGTTTCAATTACCACTATGCTGCCTCCACTTGTCCGGTGGTTTCTGCTGCGGCCTCCTGGGCTGCAGCTTCTGTCTGCGTTCCTTCGCTGCCTGCTGCGGCAGTATCTGCCTCAGCCTGTGCGGGCTGCTTTTCGGGAACATACACAATCTTAATATTGCCGAATGCTTCGGCTCGCTGTCCTGCTGCGGCATTGCCCGCGTTATTCATAATCAGGCGGTTGCCGGAAACGGTATTGCCGTCCTGCGTTGCGGTTGCGTTGCCGATAAGTTCAACTTTGCCGTCGTTGTTGGTGTCGTAAATTGCTTTATCCGCCTTTGCGGTTAAATTACGCGGCGGGCTTACGATATCGACATTGCCGGTAGCTTCTGCAAGGCCGGTTTTGCCGTTATAGGTAATCTGCGCTGCCGTAAGCACGCTGCCGTCGGTAGAAGTTAACTGGCCCCAGGAGCCGATGGTTTCAGCGTATTCGTCGTCGCTGTGATAGTCAATCTGCTCTGCCGTAAGCGTTTTATCTTCTTTGGTAACGGATGCTTCGCCTACTGCGGAAACAAAATCTTCGTTATGCATTACAAAGGTTGCACAGGTAATATGGGCATCGTCTTTATCGGCAACAACGCCGCCGGTAAGTTTGCCGCTCATGGTTTTGCTGTTAAATTCCGCAGCTGCGGCCGTAGCCTTGCCGCCGTCATGCAAAATTACCACATTGCCTTTGGCAGTACCGTTGCCGCTGGTCATATCATATTCAATTTCGTCGGCTTTAACATTAAAACCACTGCCCTGAGCCGCAAATGCCGGCACATATAAAGCAGATGAACCTAACAGCATAAAAGCCGCTGCCAGCGCCGCTACTGATTTTATTTTCATCATTACAGTTCCCCTTTCTGTACTTCGGCATGTCCGCTTAATTTAAAATGGTCAAATTTACTGCTGGTAACAATTTTATCGGCCAAAGCCGTATGTTCATCTTTAACAACCTTTACTTTGCCGGTGGCCGTAATAATATCGTCCTTCTGGTTCCAGCTGATTTCTTCGGCAGTTATCTCCCCACCGGTAGAAAGCGTTGCTTTTACGCCGCGGTCGAGAGCAAAGTTTTTATCATCGTTATTAATTTTGCCGCCTCCGGCCGTAACGTCAATTACAGAACCGTCCTCACGGTAAATTTTGCCCTTAACGCCTTTCATTACAGCTTCGCCGCTGCCGGAAATGCTTTCCAGCGCTTCAACCGAAAACTCCCACAGGCGTCTGCCGTCCTGCTCGCGGCTGACGGTAGTGTTTTTTACTACTGCGCTTACCGCATTGGAAGCGGTATTTTCCGGGTTCTTCGGCGCCTCGCCGCCAAACATCAGCCAGGCAATTATTGCTGTTGCAATGGCAATGCCGCCTGCAATCAGCAAAAGCCCCTTATTTTTCACCTTGCTTCAGCTCCTTTTCTTCCGGCGGTGTGTACGGGGTATTCCAACGGTGCTGGAACCACAGCCAGTTATCCGGGTATTCTTTTATAACTTCTTCAACAATCTGCGTCATTTTCAAAGTTACGTTATAATCATCGGCCTTGCGGTCGCCGGTGTCTTCGTAGTAAATAGGGTCTTTAACAATCGCCAGATGCCCGTAATTGCCTTCCTTGCGCACAATAAATATCGGCACAATCGGCGCTTTAAACTTTCTGGAAAAATAAGCAGGCCCGGTCGGCGTTGAAGCCATTTTGCCGAGGAACGGAACAAAAATGCCGTCATAGCCGCCGTCCTGGTCGGCAATAAGCCCCAGCATGCGTTTTTTCTTCATGGCGCGGGCACAGCCCAGAATTTCACTGGTACCGCGCGAAAAAATTTCCTGCCCTACGCCTTTGCGCAGTTCGTTCATAAAATCGCTGTAAATATGGTTCGGCTGCGGTTTTTCCACCGCGCTCAGCGGAAAACCCGACAACGCCAGCGCCGCACCCAGCCATTCCCAGTTATCCATATGGCAGGCCAGCATTACAACGCCTTTGCCTTCGCCGAGTGCTTCCCATAAAACATCGGGACGGTCAAAAGTTACCAGCCCGCGGATATTGTTTTTATTTAATGCCGGCATATACATAATTTCCATAAAAGTTGCGCCCAGCTTGATAAACAGGCTGCGGATGGTTGCTTTGGCCTGTTCGTCCGAATAACCAAGGCGTTCTTTTATTGTTTCTTCCGCCCTTATGCGCTGTTTTTTGGCAATTATGTAATAAAGCCTGCCAAGCCCCAGGCCGATTTTTACAACCAGCTTATAGGGCAGGTGGCTGATTATCCAGCTCATGCTCTTTAATAAATAGTAAAGCCACATTATTGTGAATCTCCCTGTCCCTGCTTCATATAAGCATTTACAATTTCATTCCATTTGCCCTGTGCCTTTAAAATAAGTTCGGCCGCTTCGCGCACCGCTCCGCGCCCGCCGTTATTTACGGCAACAAAGCTGCTGGCAGAAATTACCTCCGGCGCAGCGTCTGCCGGGGCACAGGCAAGCCCGGCATATAAAAGCGCAGGCAGGTCGTTTAAATCGTCGCCCATATAGGCAATTTCATCCTGCCCAAGCCCTCCTGCCGCGGCAAGGTCTGCCAGTATTTTCCTTTTATCTTTAATGCCTTCATAAAGCTCTGTAATGCCCAGTTCTTCCGCCCGGCGGTGAATAATGGCGCTTTTGCGGCCGGTAATAATAGCCACACGCACACCGCTGCGCAGAAGGCAGCTCAGCCCAAGCCCGTCGCGCGCATTGAAGGCTTTAAAAAGTTCTCCATCAGCGCCGATATTGAGGCTGCCGTCCGTCAGCACGCCATCCACATCAAGGGCCAGCAGTTTTATTTTGGAGGCATTTTTTACGTTTCTTTCCATTATACCACGCCCTGACGTACAAGGTCAGTCATATGCAAAAGCCCGATAACATGGTTTTCGGCATCTACAACCGGCAGTACCGTAATCGGTTTCGGACGGTTGCTTTCCATGATATGCAAAGCCTGTGCAGCCAGTTTTTCTTTGGTAATGGTTTTCGGGCTGGCCGTCATAAGTTCCGTTACCGGGCGTTTTAAAAAGTCCACGCCTTTACTGAGTCCGCGGCGGATATCGCCGTCTGTCAGCACGCCCAGCATTTTATTGTCGTTATCGACAACGGAAACAGCGCCAAGGCCCTTGTCGGTAATAACAAAAAGTGCATCCTGCACGCTGATATCTGCTTTAACAAGCGGGTTTTCCGTGCCGCTGTGCATAATATCTTCAACAGTAAGAAGCAATTTGCGGCCCAGAGAGCCTCCCGGATGGAATACCGCAAACTGGCTGGCCGTAAATTTGCGTTTTGAAAGCAGCGCCAGTGCCAGCGCATCGCCGTAAGCAAGCGCCGCGGTTGTGCTTGAAGTAGGCGCAAGCCCGAGCGGGCAAGCTTCTCTCGTAACACCGACATTTAAAACAATATCGGAATTTTTGGCCAAAGTGGAATTTGGATTGCCCACCATGGCAATTAATTTGGCGCCTATTCTGCGCAGCGAAGGCAGTATATGCAGCACTTCGCCGGTTTCACCGCTGTTGGAAAGCGCAATAACAACGTCGCCTTCGGTTACCATGCCCAAATCGCCGTGAATGCCTTCTGCCGGGTGCAGGTAAAAAGAAGGCGTGCCGGTGCTGGCAAGCGTTGCTGCCATTTTGCGCCCGATAATGCCCGATTTACCCATGCCGGTAATAACGGTGCGGCCGGGGCAGGCCATAATCATTTCAACCGCTGCTTTAAAATGTTCATCTATGCGTTCAACCTGTTCCAGCACGGCTTCCGCTTCCATACGCAGAACCTGCCGCGCCTGTTCCAGCATTACATCTTCCATCAGGAAATCACTCCTTTAAATGCAGGCAGCCCAATCAGCCGCGTACAATTTTATCTATGGCCAGCACATCTTTCAAGAGTGCTTCCAAATTATCCAGTTTTACCATGTTCGGTCCGTCCGAAAGAGCTTCAGCCGGGTTATCGTGTACTTCAAGGAACAAAGCGTCGATGCCTACTGCAGCAGCCGCCCTTGCCATATGCGGCACATACTGGCTCTGGCCGCCGGAGGAAGTACCCTGCCCGCCGGGAATCTGCACGCTGTGGGTAGCGTCCATTACAACCGGGTAGCCGAGTTCGCGCATAATGGCAAGCCCGCGCATATCCGTCACCAGGGTGTTATAGCCGAAACTTGCGCCGCGCTCTGTAAGCATAATGTTGTGGTTGCCGGCTTCTTCAATTTTTTTGATAACGTTTTTCATATCCCACGGAGCGAGGAACTGGCCTTTTTTTACGTTAACGGTTCTGCCGGTTTTTGCAGCCTGGTAAACAAGGTCAGTCTGGCGGCACAAAAATGCCGGAATCTGCAAAATATCGGCAACTTCCGCCACTGGCTCTGCCTGCGCAGGTTCGTGAATATCCGTTACAATGGGTACGCCCAAATCTTTTTTAATCTGGGCAAGAATGGCCAAACCTTCTTTTAATCCCGGCCCGCGGAAAGAATTATAGGAAGAACGGTTTGCTTTATCGAAAGATGCCTTAAAAACATAGGGCATGCCGAGTTTATCTGCAATGGCTTTGGCACGCTGGCCAATCATCAGGCTGCGTTCATAGCCTTCCAGTACGCAGGGGCCTGCCATAAGCAGCATGGGGCAGCCCTGCCCAACTTTATAATTGCCAACTGTTACTATATTCATGTCTGCCTCCTTTATTTACTGATAGTTATTTTTTAGTTATTTATTGTTTTTTGCCGCAAAGAGCTTGTTGATTGCTTCCAAATCTTCGGGAGTATCAATGCCGATACCCTGAAAATCGCTTTCAAGCACTTTTATTTTATAGCCGTTTTCCAGCGCGCGCAGCTGTTCAAGCCCTTCCACCTTTTCAAGCATGGTAGGTTCCAGCGCTGCGTACTGCAGTAAAAAGTCACGGCGGTAAGCATAAACGCCAACATGTTTATAAACGCGCATGCCTTCAATCTCGTTGCGCGGATAGGGAATCAGGCTGCGCGAAAAATACAGCGCATAACCGTTGTCATCCGTTACAACTTTTACGGCAGCCGGGTCGTTGTATTCGCTTTCCTTCATCGGCACCTTCATGGTTGCCATTTTTAAATCGTCATTGCCTTCAAAGGCTTTGGCCAGACGGTCAATAATATCCGGGTCAATCATCGGCTCATCGCCCTGCACGTTAATAATTACATCAACATCCGGATACTGCATGGCAACTTCCGCCAGGCGGTCAGTTCCGCTCGGATGGTCCGGCGAAGTCATCACGGCTTTGCCGCCGAAGCCTGTAACGGTATCGTAAACTTTTTCGTTGTCCGTTGCTACAATTACATCATCCGGTTCTTCCGCTTCGCAGGCACGCATATAAGTATGCTGAATCATCGGCTTACCGGCAATCAGCGCAAGCGGCTTGCCCGGCAGCCTGGTAGAAGCATAGCGGGCCGGAATTACACATAAAACCTTCATTACTTCTTCGTCTCCTTTTTAATGGCATTGACAATTGCTTTTTCAAACAAGTCCTGCCCTTCGGTAATCATAATATCCATGTTTAATATGTACAGCGGCAAATCCCTGTTGAAGTAAATAAATTCTGTCGGAATTTTAACCGCGTCTTTACCGGTTGTAATAAGCGCCACCGCTTCTTTGCTGGCTGCACGCTCACTGATATACTGCATTTCCAGCATACCGTAATCGTGATGGTCCGGGTAGCGGATGGCTTCAAGGATATCAAGCCCGATACCGGCGAGAGTCTGCTCAAAAGAGGACGGGTTGCCGATAGCGGAAAAGACCATAACTTTTTTGCCTTCCAGTTCGGAAAGTTCCAGCGTATTTTCGTGAATGCCCTTATACCAGTCGGCAATTTCGACAAAGTTTTTCGGGTGATGGATACTTTCGATAACCGGGGCACGGTCGTTATATTTTGCAAGGTTTTTGCGGAGGTTAATACGGCTGAACTGCGAGCTCTGGTCGGTTTTGGTGAGCAAAAAGAGCCCTGCCCTGTCCAGATGCTTCAGCGGCTCGCGCAGTGTGCCGCGCGGCAGCAGGCAGCCGTTGCCAAACATATTGTAAGTATCTACCAGCACCACATCAAGGTCGCGGTACAAATGCCAGTGCTGATAGCCGTCGTCCATAATAATTACTTCGGCCTTCATTTTATCTACGGCAAACTGACCGGTAACGGCACGGTTTTTACCGATAATAACGGGAATGCCGGGCAGGGTTTTCGCCATCAGGTAAGCTTCGTCGCCTGCCTCATAGGCCGTCATGAAAATCTTCTTGCCGTCACTTACCACGCCCAGCTCTTTATCCCAGTGAGAGCGGTAACCGCGGTTTAAGATAACAACATTATAGCCCATGCTTTTAATCATTGCCGCAACTTTCTGCGCGGTAGGGGTTTTGCCCGTGCCGCCAACGGTAATATTGCCGATGGAAATTACGCAGCAATCAAGTTTTGTCTGTTTAAAAAAGCCCACGTTATACAGCCACAATTTGCTGCAAACGCCAAATTCGTACAAATAAGAGAAGAAACGCAGTACCACCAAAAGCACGCTGCCCATAAAAGGAGTTTCCGTGCCGTGCACCATCTGGTACACATACTGAATAATGTAATCTGCATGTCGCAGGCTAATGCCGCCCTCATCATTAAGATTGCGGATATTGGTCGGGTAACGCGACATAATAGTTGCCGGAACAGTAGTAATGCGCAGCAAATCTTCAAGATATTCAATACTGCGCACGGCAGCGCCGCGGTTTTCCTTAATAACCTGCAAAGACGCTGCGCCCATTTTGGCACGGCGTTTATCATCGTTTATAATATCCAGCAGCTCTTTGGTAAGCTCGGGTATGCCGCTCACCATTTTGCAGGCGCCAACCTTGCTCAAAAGCGAATAGGAATCTTTAAAGTTCTGCATGCTCGGGCCAACCAGAATAGGTTTGGCATGAGCGGCAGGTTCAAGTACGTTATGCCCGCCATGGTTAATTAAAGAACCGCCAACAAATACCACATCGCCAACGGAATAAATGCGTCCCAGTTCGCCGATGGTGTCAATCAAAAGCACCGGGTACTGTGGACGTACGCCGTCAATTCTCAAAAGTTTGGAACGAAGCCCAACTTCATAACCAAAATGCCCAACCAGGCGCACAATTTCGTTAGTGCGTTCCGGCTTGCGCGGAGCAATAACAAGGCGCGCATCGGGATAAGTTTCCTTAATGGTTTTAAAAGCCTCCAGCATGGCTTTTTCTTCGGTAGGATGGGTGGAACCGGCAACAATAACCGGATACGCCCCTTCGATGCCCAGTTCTTTTTTATAATTATCCAGATCCTCCTGCGTTACTTCCGCATAGGTCTGGTCAAACTTGGTGTTGCCAGTTACATAAATTTTGCTGGGGTCTGCGCCCAAATGGCGGATATAATCGGCATCAATGCTGGACTGCATGCAGAAGCGGCTTACAGTATTCAGCATATCATCCCAAATGCCGTACAAATAGCGGTAGGTTTTCACCGATTTTTCGGAAATACGGCCGTTAACCATCATTACCGGAATATTGCGTTCACGCAGTGCGCGCAGAAGATTAGGCCACAGTTCTGTTTCTACCGGCATAAAAATGCGCGGGCGGATTCGTTTTACAACGGATTCCGACACAAAAGGCAAATCCAGCGGGAAATAAATAATGGCATCTGCTTCCGGAATAATCTGGCGCGCCATATCATAACCGCCAACCGTAACTGCCGAAACCAGAATCGGAATTTCCGGCATTGCCTTGCGGATTTCCTTTACCAGCGGGCTGGTTGCTACAATTTCGCCAACGGACGCACCGTGAATCCAAATACAGCCCTTAAGCGCAACGGCTTCAATTTCTTCATCGCGGATACCGCCAAGGCTCTGGCGCATCCTGCGTGTAAAGCCTTTTTCACATATCGAACGGTAGATGAAATACGGCATTACGAGGAAAAATGCGCCAATCATCAGTAAGTTATAAATTATATACATCGGCTACCCTCATTTCGTTTCCTTGCTGCGGTACTGGATTTGATAAAGATGGGCATACAGCCCGTTTTTGGCAATCAGTTCATCATGCGTGCCTGCTTCCACAAGTGCACCATGTTCAAGCACCAGAATCTTATCGGCATTTTTAATAGTCGAAAGGCGGTGCGCAATTACAAAGGATGTACGCCCTATCATCAAACGGTCAAGGGCATCCTGTACAACGCGCTCGCTTTCCGTATCAAGTGCGGATGTCGCTTCATCCAGAATTAAAATGCGCGGATTTTTAAGTATTGCCCGGGCAATAGAAATGCGCTGACGCTGGCCGCCGGAAATATTCACGCCGCGGTCGCCGAGCATAGTTGCATAACCCTGCGGCAGCTGGCTGATAAATTCATCGGCATTGGCCGCTTTGGCAGCGGCTTTTACCTCATCAGGCGTCGCATCAAGCCGCCCGTACAAAATGTTATCATAAACACTGCCGTTAAAAAGCATGGTTTCCTGCGGCACTATACCAACCTGCCCGCGCAGGGAATCAAGCGTTACATCTTTAATGCTGTATCCGTCAATGCGGATGTCGCCGCCGGTAACATCATAAAAACGGGGCAGCAGGCTGGCAATGGTAGATTTGCCTGCGCCGGATGGGCCGACTATGGCAATTACCTCACCGGGGTTAACGGTAAAGGACAAACCGTCCAACACTTCTTCCTGCGGATTGTAGGAGAATTTTACGTTATCAAACTCAACCTTGCCATTAACAGGCGGCAGAACTTTGGCATTGGGGATTTCCTTAATGGCTTCCGGCAAATCAAGCACTCCAAAAACACGTTCTCCGGCAGCCAATGCCTGCTGAATACTTGCCGCTACTTTGGTAAGACGTTTGATAGGGTTTGCAATATTAACAGCATAAGTCAAAAACGCTACCAGCGCACCGGCAGTAATATCGCCGTCAATAACGCTGCGCCCGCCGTACCACATAACAATGGTTACGCCTACGGCAGCCACAAATTCAACCGTTGGAGTAAGCAGCGAATTTAACTTAATATTTTTCATATTGGCATAAAAATTTTCTTTATTTTGATTGTCAAATTTATTGGTTTCATAATCTTCGCGTACAAAAGATTTAATAACACGCGCTGAAGATACGCTCTCCTGCAAAACGGAGGTCAGTTCTGCCGTGCAGGCCTGTATTTCGCCGCCATTTCTGCGGATTTTCTTGCCGAAATAATCCATGCACCACAAAACAGCCGGGAATGTACAGAAGGTGAACAGCGTAAGTTTCCAGTCCAGCCACAGCATGGCAGCAATACTGCCCACCAGGATAAGCCCTTCGGTAACAAATTCTACCGCTTTATCTACCATTGCCGTCTGCATGGCAGCAACGTCATTGGTAACATAACTCATAATGGTGCCGGTTTTATTTTTATCATAAAAAGACATGCTCAGTCGCTGCAGCTTACGGAAAATATCTCCGCGGACATCAATTACAACCTTCTGGCCTACCCAGCTCATAAGGTAACTTTGCCCATAGAAAAACAATCCTCTTACGATAAAAACTATTATGATACTTGCCGCGATATAATTAAGCATTACCGTATCTTTATCTACAAGTACCTTATCAACAACGTCTTTAATAATCCACGGCAGGTACAAATTACATCCAGCTGCCATCATTGTACAAATAATAGCAATGGTAATTCTTATTAAATATGGACGTACATAACTTAACAAACGAAAATATAAATTCATTTTTTCTCCTTGGCTACGCGGAGCACAAGTTCCGCAACTCGGTTTACCGCACCGGGGGCGCCCAATCTTTCTCTTACGTACTCTAAATCCTGTTTCATCTGCACATTGCGTTCAGGTTCCAAAAGCTGCAGTGCTTCCTGCGCCGTTTTTTCAGGCGTAAAGTCCTCCTGCAATAACTCCGGCAAAATATGCCTGCCTGCCACAATGTTCGGCAGCCCGATATCGGGTATGTTAATAACCCTGCGGGCAATAAATGCCGATATGGGAGAAGTTTTATACACGATAACGCAGCCCAGCCCGCACAGCGCAGCTTCAAGAGTTACCGTTCCGCTGGTAGCAAGCGCCAGGTCTGCCACGCTCATTACATCGTAAATATGCCCTTCCACAATTTTTACTTTCAGGCCGCTTTTTTCAATCATGCCTTCCAGCATTTCTTTAGGTATTGTAGAAGCTCTCGGCATAGCAAAATCAATATCGGGCTCTTTTTCAGAAATTAATTTTGCCGCGTCAAGAAGCGTCGGCAGCATTTTCTGTATTTCCATCAAACGGCTGCCCGGCAGGAGCAAAATAAGCCTGCGGCCGCTTTGTTTGCCGGCAAAATCCAGAGCCTGCTTTCTGTCAAGTTCCGGCTTTACTATATCTATCAGCGGATGGCCGACAAATTCCACATCCGCCCCTGCTTCTTTATAAACATCGTACTCAAACGGAAAAATAGAAGCTATTTTGGTAACCAGCTTTGCCACTTTCGGCGCGCGCCCTTTGTTCCAGGCCCACGCAGAAGGCGGTATATACGAAACAATGGGAATACCCTTGTCTTTTGCAAGTTTTGCAAGCTTCATGTTAAAACCGGGGTAATCAACCGTAACCAGACAGTCCGGCCTGCGTTCATCCATTACCCTGCCGAAATCACTGCGCAGCTTGAAAAGCGCCGGCAGTTTCTTTACAACTTCTATAAAACCCATTACGCCATGTTCTTTTATATCAAACAAAACCTCGCCGCCGGCTTCACGCAGGCAGTCGCCGCCCATGCCGAACACTTCGCAGGAAGGGTCTATTTTTTTCAGTGCCTTTGTTACGGCAGCAGCGTGCACATCGCCGGAAGCCTCACCGGCAGAAATAAGTATCTTGGCCATAACGGTTCCTTTCTTCTATCTGTTTTACTTTATTGCATACCAATTCATTATATATTATAACACAAAAAGGCCGGACTTTAAGTCCAGCCTTGCGTTTTTCTCAATAATTTTTCAATTATTTTGCAACAATCGTAATACCATGTTCATCAGCAAGGGCAACTACCTTTTCACGCTCGGTTAAAAGCGTATGCCCTGCCTCAATAACCAAAGCCTTGCAGCCCGATTCAATCATGGACTGAATTGTTTTGGTGCCTACGCCCGGCACGTCAAAACGGTCGTCCTGCGCAGGTTTGGCCGTTTTGGCAACAACGGCGTCCTTGCCGAGTTTGCCGCCGCGCAAAATGCAGGCATCAGTGCCTTCTATTGCTTCAACAGCCATAACAGCCATATTTTTTACAACAACCGTCTGCCCAATATCAAGCCTGCCAATTTCTTTTGCCATTTTATAGCCAAAATCCATATCGGCCAGTTCTTCCGGTGTAGGCTGGCGTTTGGTCAGCACGCCCGGTCCGGGCATCAGCGGCTTAATCAGGTAAGTCTGGTCCATAACAAAAATTTCTTCGCTTTCAAGTTCTTTTACGATAGCGTTCATTATGGTATCGTCCTTACGGTCAGGCACGGAAGACAGTATTTTTAAAGCACGCATATCCGGAATGATAGCGCCTTTTTTATACAAAATTTCCTTTGTAACCTTGCCAATCATGGTTACGATTTTTACATTATTCTTTTTTAAAGCAGAAATAATCTTGCCAATTTTTCCGATATGAATATCATAGTAAACATCGGCAACCTCCGGCAGTTCCGGGTCAATATCCGGCACAACGCCGATAGCAACTATACGGCAGCCGCGTTCTTTGGCAGATTTTGCAACATCAACAGGCAAATGCCCGATACCGGAAAGCAGCCCCAGGGTTTCAGTTTCCATCAAGCCACCACCTTAATTTTTCGGGGTTCTCAAAATGCCGCGCTCTGCCGTACGCAGGAAACGCATTAAATGTTCAACCGGTTCGCAGCTGTCAAGCTCCTGTTCCATGGTTGCGATTGCTTCCTGCAAAGAAAGCCCGCTGCGGTACAGAATGCGGAAAGCCTTTTTCAGCTGGCTGCGCTCTGCCTGCGGAATACCGGCACGTGCCAGCCCAACGCTGTTCAGGCCGAATACATAAGCCGGCTGCCCGGATACAATCATAAACGGCGGCACGTCCTGATTTACATGTGCCTGCCCGCCAATCATGGCGCTGCGGCCGATTTTGCAGAACTGATGCACGGCAGCAAGACCGCCGATAACAGCACGGTCTTCAACCGTTACATGCCCTGCCAGAGTTGCCACATTAGACATAATAACATTGTTGCCTACAATGCAGTTATGTGCAACGTGGGTATAAGCCATCATTAAAAGGTTGTTGCCGATAATTGTTTTGTTGCCTTCGCCGGTTGCACGGTTTACCGTGGTGCATTCACGGAAAATGCAGCCGTCACCGATGATGGTGGAGCTGTGTTCTCCGGCAAATTTCAGGTCCTGCGGCACTGCGCCGATGGAACAGCCGGGGAAGAAGGTGCAGTTTTTGCCTACCGTAGTATGTTCATGGATAACGGCATGCGGATAAAGTTTGCAGCCGTCGCCAATTACAACATCATCGCCGACAATGGCATAAGCGCCGATTTCCACGTTTTTGCCTATTACAGCGTTCGGATGCACAATCGCCGTCGGATGGATTTTATGTACAGGCATTATTACCGAATTCATCATATTCACTCCTCAAAATTAACCGCTCAATTTAATCTGCAAATTCTTATAAACGATTTGCAACTTACTATTATATATTCGCAAATCAAATCTTTTTTTCACTTTCCAAAATCAGCTTTTATAAGCGGTTAACTGTAAAATACGCCGTTTTTCTTTATTTTTTTTGCAAATACAACGTATTTTGTTAAATTATTTTTTAGCGTCCATAATCGCAAAGGTGCATTCACATTCGCAGGCAACCTTGCCGTCAACCCTGCCCTTACATTCGCAAACGCCCATGTTGCCGCGGATTTTGGTAATAATCGCTTCGGTAATTACCTGGTCGCCGGGAATAATCTGTTTGCGGAAGCGCACATTGTCAATTTTGCCGAACACGGCAATTTTACCGCGGTTTTCTTCAGGATAAAGCAGTGCTACGCCGCCAACCTGAGCCATGGCTTCAATCATTAAAACGCCGGGCATAATCGGGTCGCCGGGGAAGTGGCCAAGAAACTGCATTTCATTCATGGTAATATTCTTAATTCCCACTGCACGTTTCATTGGTTCCAGTTCAATAATGCGGTCAACCAAAAGCATGGGGTAACGGTGGGGAATAATTTTCTGAATTTCGCTTGCTTCTAATACGGTCATTTTTCTTCCTCCTTTAACTGATAGGCCCTGATTTGTTTTGCCAGCCCCGAATTAAACGCATGCCCTGACTTAACGGCAATAACATGCCCTTTCAGCGCGCCGAGCAAATACAAATCACCGACAACGTCAAGTATTTTATGGCGGATTAATTCGTCCTCAAAACGCATCGGCGTTAAAACCTTGTCTTCATCAAAAATAACTACGTTTTCAATGCTGCCGCCGAGGCCAAGCCCCATTGCCTGCAGCTGTTTGATTTCATGCATAAAGCCGACTGTACGGGCACGGGCAATTTCCTTTAAGAAGCTTTCCTCTGTCAGCTCAATATCAAAATACTGGGTTCCCAGCTTCGGATGCGGATTAATGGAAACAAAGGAAATACGGTATCCGTCATAAGGCTGTATGGTAATATATTTATCACCTTCATAAACGGCAAAAGACTTCGGCACGGCGTAAACCCTGCGCACAGCCTCCTGCTTAACGCGCCCTGCCTGCAAAATCAAATCGCAGAACACTGCGGCGCTGCCGTCTGTTACCGGCGGCTCCGGCGAATTCATTTCAATGCGGCAGTTGTCAATCTGCATGGCAGCCAGTGCCGCCATTAAATGTTCAACCGTAAAAACTTCCGCGCCGTTGGCGCTTAAAGTTGTGGCCTTTAAAGTAGAAGTTACGTTTTCTGCCATTGCCGGTATTTCCGGGCGTTCCGGCAAATCCGTCCTGACAAAAACAATGCCTGTATTTACTTCTGCCGGGCATAGCGTCATCAGCACTTCCTTGCCTGAGTGCAGCCCAACGCCAGTATAAGATACTTTTTGGGCCAAAGTCTGCTGATATTCCTGATTCGGCATACTTTTCCTCCTGTCTGCTGTTTATTTTTTACCGGCAAAACGCTGCCGTCCGTCTTTCCAACGGTCATGCACCCAGAACCACATCGGCGGGTTTTCTATTATTTCGTGCTCCAGCACCGTAATCAGTTCTTTGGTGACATCGTAAAAATCTTTTTCTTTATCTTTGGTACGCGGCGTGTAAAGCGGCGGATAAATCTTGGCACGCAAAGTTCCGTCCGGATTATTGTGCATAAAAATCGGCAGTATCGGCGAACCGTATAAACGCGACAAGGCTGCCGGGCCATACGGAGTAATGCATTTTTTGCCGAAAAGCTCTATTTCCACGCCGTCATCATTGGTGTCCTGGTCAAACAGCACGCCGAGCAAATGCTTTTCCTTCAGCATGCGGCTGATGGCCAAGAGCCCGCTTTTGCCGCGGTTATAGGCCACCTTCTGCCCAACCATTTCACGGTATTCGTTTATAAAGCGGTCCATCTGGCTGTTGTTCTGCTTGCGTGTGATGGAAAGCATCGGATAACCGTGCAGTGCCACCGTCGCGCCCAAAAGCTCCCAGTTGCCGAAGTGCCCGGTAGCCATAATTACGCCCTTGCCTTCTTTATAGGCTTTTTCAAGATACTCCAGCCCGTCAACGGTTACAAGTTTGTCGATATTATCCGGCTTTAATAATGGAAACCGCATAACCTCAACAATCATCCTGCCGAAACGGTGCAGGCTGTCCTCGGCAATCTGCCTGGCGCGCGCTTCGTCAACGCCAAGGCATTCCTGCACGTTGGCAGCAGCCATTTTAAGCCTCCATTCTGGCGTTGCCATAACCGCAACACTGCCCAGAAAATGCGCCACGCCATTGCGTACAAATTTAGGCGATACGCACATCAGCCAGCTGAAAAATTTAACTATATAATAAACAATCACTTACAACACGTCCTGCAAAATCTTATTTCTTTAACTTTGCCAAAGCCTTTTCAAGCTCTTTTACTTTTTTCAGCAAATCGCCAACCTTGCGCAGGCTTGCTTCCTGCTTCAGCCATTCTTTGTACGGCTGCGCCGGGAAACCGGCACAAACGGAATTATCGGGAATGTTATGGGTAATGCCCGTTCTGCCTGCAAACTGGCAGTTGTTGCCGATAGTGATATGGCCTACGGTGCCTACCTGGCCTGCAAAAACGCAGTTATCGCCGGCGGTTACGCTGCCGCTGATGCCGACATGCGCCACGACGAGGCAGTTTTTGCCCAATACGTCGTTATGTCCGAGATGTACAAGGTTATCAATTTTGGTACCGGCACCTACAACCGTACTTCCTGCGGTAGCCCTGTCGATACAGGAATTGCTGCCGATTTCAACCTCGTCCTCCAGCACAACATTGCCTGCCTGCAGAACAAAGCTGTGTTTGCCGGTCTTTTTATCGGTAATATAGCCGAAGCCGTCGCCGCCGATAACAGCGCCGGACTGCAAAACAACCTTATTGCCCAGCACACAGCCCTCGCGGATAGTGGAGCTTGGATAGAACAGGCAACCTGCGCCGACCTTTACGTTCCTGCCGACATATACATGCGGGTAAATAACGGTACCGTCACCGATTTCAGCACCCTCATCAATGTAAGCAAAAGGCATAACGGCCACATCTTTGCCTATTTTCGCGCTGGGGGCAATATATGCTTTGTCGCTTACAACACGTTCTACTTCAGCCCTGTGGCGGAACAATTCCAAAAGGGCGGCAAAAGCGGCACGCGGATTTTCCACCCTGATTACCGGGCGGTTATCGGGAAGCGCAGGGTCATCAAACCCAAGCACCATAACGCCTGCCTTGCTTAAATGGCAATGCTCCACATGCGGCGGAACGGCAAAGGAAATATCGTTGGCACCTGCTTCAACAAGGCCGTTAACACCGGTAATTTTTAATTCAGGTGCGTCGTTTTCCAGTTTGCCATGCAAAAATTCTGCTAATTCACGGACAGTTTTTTCCATCATACAGCCTCCTGTATAACCAGCTTATTTAAAAAGCGGACGGCCGTGCCGCCCGCCAGGTTACAGATTTTTTATTTCATTTTGGCAATTACGTCTTCCGTAACATCAACGCCGCCCTGCGGCACTGCGTCTTTAATCAGTACTGCGCCAAGTCCCTTTTCTTTGGCAACTTCATTTAATGCGGTATCAAGGCTGGCCTTTAATTTATTCTGCGCTTCAGAACGGATAACATTCATTCTGGAAGTATAATCTTCCAGCACTTTTTTACGTTCGTCCCCGGTTTTGCCTTCCAGGGCAGTGTTCATTTCATCCTGCAGTGCTTTGCCTTTGGTTGTTACTTCTTCCTGCACGGTTTTTACAACCGCAGCCTTGCTTTCAACGGCGTGCATATCAACAACGCCGAATTCCGCATTACGGCCACTGCAGCCAAAAGACAATAAAGCTGTTGCAGCCAGTAAACCGGCAATAATTTGTTTTTTCATCTTTTATCCGCTCCTGTTATTTTGATTTCTTCAGTTCTTTTATTACCTCAGCGGTAATATCGTCTGCTTTTACATTTACTTTAACTTTATTAAAAACAATGGTATAACCGCGTTCTTTGGCAAGGCGCGTTACCCTGCTTTCAATATCATGGCTTATTTCCGAGGCAATTTTATCATTGCCTTCTTTAATCTTATCAAGCCTGCCATCAATTACAGCCAGCACCTTGCTGAAAGCCTCCGGTCCCTGCTGCAAATCCTTATCGTCTTTGGCAATGTCGTCCCGCAGCTTTCCGTGCAGCTCACTGCGCAGCCCGGCAGCATATTCCGCTATGCGCTGCTGCATGGCTTCACGCGCCGGTGCGGTTTTTCCGGCAATAATTTCATTGCGCCTGCGGTTTACTTCTTCCAGCTTATCCAGCATTTCGGTACGCACGCTTTTCAGCTCCGCTTCCACCTGCTTGCGGTCCTCCGGCTTCATACGCACGGTATCAAGGCGCAGCCGCAGGTTAAACAGCCTCAGCTGATAATCGTTTTCAATACTTTCGCGCTCAGACGCAAGAATTTCATCCGCCTCGTCAGCTGCTTTTTGCAGAACGGCTTTAAAAGCATGTTGTTCTTCGGCCTGCTTGGCATAAAGCGAAGTACGGTAATCGGCTTCATAATAACTGCTTTTGCTGTTCTGTTTTATCTTCTGCAATAAAGCCAGCCCACTTATTTGCTTATGGGCAATATCGGCCTGCTGGTCACGGTAAGCAAGCAGCTTGTCATATTCGGCCTTCCCCTGCTTCAGCGCTTCGTGGCGCGGATGCGCCTTAACCGCTTCTTCCCAGTTAATATAGGCTATCTTTTCGCCGGAACCGGGAATATTTCCGCAGGCACTAAGGCAAAAAACGGCTATGAATATCAGTAATAAAATTTGCAGCTGGCGCATAATACTATCTTCCTTTCATAGCCCCACAGCAAACAGGACCCTCACGGGTCCCGTAAAATTATTTTCCGCTTTGCAAGGTTTTTGCCACTTCGTCAGTAATATCGAGACCGCCATAAACTACGGTATTTTTTTCAACTACAACTGCCAGGCCTTTTTTATCGGCAACTTTTTTAATGGCTGCTTCAATTTTCTGGAACACAGGTTCCATCAGCTCTTTTTCCTTGTTAGCGATTACTTCCTGCAGCTGCTGGTAATAACGCTGCTTTTCGGTATCGTTCATATCCTTGCTTTTTTCATCAAAATTTTTCTGCTGGGCAGCAACTTCCTGTTTCATGGCATCCTGCACACCGGCAATATCCGGGGACTGTGCCAGAAGCATCTGGTAGTTAACCACGCCGATTGCGGATTCGGAAGCCGCCGCAGAAGCAATGCTTGTGAAAGCACCCTGCTGCAATGTTACTGCAAAGCAGCTGAGAACAAAGATTGCGGCAACAAATAAGGAAATCATTTTTACGTTTTTAGGATTGCGTAATTGCTGCATCATAATAAATATCCCTGCTTTCAAATTTAATTATATTTTTAATTATATCAGCCCTGCGTTTATCTTTCAACTAATGCCTATAAATTTCCCACAATGCGGAAATAGGGTTTGTCGTTGGAATAAACGTATTCGGCACTCAAAAATTCGTGAATTCTGTAACGGACAGCTATTTCCGTAGTATCCGTCCCGGAAAAATATTCCGTGCGCAGCCGCCACTTATTGGTAAAATCGTACTCGCCGCGGTAAACATTCTGCCCGTCCGGCCCGCGCCGCATGTAGCTCAACGTTGCCTTGCCCCAGTGGCGCGCATAGCCTGCGGAAAAATCCCAGTCCACTTCGTCAAGCGTAACGCCTGCTTCGCCAAAAATTTCGTCCTGTTCGGAAATGAACTTGCCGATATGCGCACGCCCGGAGATATTGTCGTCATTGCGGCCGATATCGCCGTAGCCTTCAAACCAGATTTTGTATTTATCCGAGCCCATACCGATTTCCACGCCCAGCGTGCTGGAAGGCACAAGTTTTACCGAAGGCTCCAGATTATGCCTCTGCACGGATTTTTCGTTCTTCAAATCCGTTAACAGCAAATTTTCAAGCTCCATCTGGTGCTTTTTCACAAAATCAACAGGCAGTCCGCGCAGCGCTTCGGCCTTCTGGGCATAACGCTGCTTTAAATCAAGCAGCAGCAAATTTGGTATCGACTGCGATTCCATGGAATAATTTATGTCCTGCACCAGCTGGCCGACAGGATAAATTACCACCTGCACAACGGTGCGGCTGTCTTCACGCACCACATCAACGGCAGCCCTAAATTCCGGCAGTTCTTTTTCCACTTCGCTGCGCACTATACGGCGCAGAATGCCGCCCGCCCAGTCCGAAGCATCAACGGAGGAACCCATTAATATGCTTTCAATCCTGCTTTTAAGCTGCGGCAGGCGCTGCTGCAGCCACTCGGCCGTTCCCGGCTCAACGCCGGAAAACTGCAAATCCACAAAAACATCATCCACGGCTGCGCTCCACGGCGCAACCTGAATGTTAATATTTGTTACGGCACCGGCATTAACGGAAACGCTCTGCATCTGATAGCCGGTTAACACTCTGTCGCCTACTTCCGCCAGCAGGCGTTCATAATCGCCGCGTGCGTCATTAATACTAACGCTGTCCTTATCGACAAAAAGCTGCTCGGCCACAACCTGCATGCTTTTACCCATTCTGTCAAGCAGTACCCGGCTTGTCGCCCCATTATCGGTAATCTGCACTTCAACGCGCTCTACCGGCTCGGCAAAGGCAGGCAGCGCAGCCATACACAGGCAGCACACCAAAAGCTTTATTAACCACATAACTTGTTAATCAGAACTGACCGCCGAAGCTGAAGTGGAACCTGCCGCCGTCATCGCCCCAGCCATAGTCAAGCTTAACCGGACCCAGCGGGGAATTAATGCGCATGCCGACACCAACACTGTTTTTAATAAGGCCAAGGTCAAAATCGTCTTCAAAACGTTTATCCCAGGCATAGCCGTTATCGGTAAAAAGTACGCCCTGTACTTTTTTGATAATCGGGAAGCGGTATTCCAGCGTAGCCTTTAACATACTGTTGCCGCGGAACTGGTCGTCTTCGTAACCGCGCAGGCCGTCATTGCCGCCCATCGAGAAGCGCTGGCTCAAAGGCATATCGCCGTCAGCCCAGCCTGCACCGAGGTTCAGTGCCCAGACATTTTCGCCGCCGGCACGGTAGTAATAACGCCAGTCGCCGGTGAATTTGGTGAAGTCAAAATCGCCGCCAAGGCCGGCCCATTCTACGCTGTAGCCGATACGTTTGCCTTCGTGCGGGTCATAAATGTTATCGCGCGAATCGAATACACGGCCAACGGTAATACTGCGTGTCACGCCGAAGTTTTCTTTGCGGCGCTCTGCAGCAGTTCCAGGATAATATGGCTTCCAATCAGGATGTCCTGGTTTAAACCCATCTTCATAATATTGGTCATTCGGATTCTCATATCCATCAGCCATGCCTTTATAAATATCGTCGCGGTTTTTCAGCGTTACATAGTTGCTGACGAATTCATTATCGGTTCTGCGGCTGAAAGTTAATTCCTGGCCGCGGCGCTTTTTATCGTAACGAGCAATTTCGTTAGCGTCGATATCATAGTCTGCATATTCGTTGGTAACATCATACAATACAATGCTTGCCTTGGTTTCCTTATCATCAATCCACGGTTTTACATAGGTAAATTCATAGTTCTTATTATCTACGCCGCCGAACTCCCAGCGTACATTAACGCTGTCACCGGTGCCGCGGAAGTTTCTGTCACCGACGGAAACCATGCCGATAAAACCGTCAGCGTTACTGTAGCCTGCACCGATACCGAAAGTACCGGTGTTCATTTCCACAACGGTAATTTCAATTTCCACGGCGTTAGGTTCCTGGCCCGGGTTAAGTTTAATATTTACGTCTTCAAAATAACCGAGGTTATAAATGCGCTGCATGCTGCGGCGGGCATCCTTGGCGTTAAACGGCTCGCCTTTTTTCAGCTTCATTTCACGGGTAATAACGTAATCTTTGGTTTTTACATTGCCTTTAACCTTAAAGTCTTCAACAATGCCTTCGTTTACCAGCAAAAGCAAAGTGCCGTCCGGCAGCATACGGATATCAGCCACGCGCGCCAGAATATAGCCCTGCTTGTTGTATTCCGCTTCAAGGCGCTGTACTTTGACATTAACGTCTTTAATATTAATTATCTGGTCTTTCGGCAAATCAAGGATTTTTTCAATTTCGGAAGTGGAAATTTTGGTATTGCCTTCTACTTCCAGCTTTTTATAAACAGGGTTTTCCAGTACATGATAAGTAAGCTGCACGCCTTCCGGAACTTTGGTAAATTCCGGCTGCAAATCATAATACCAGCCCAAACCGTAAATTGCATGCAAATCTTTGGCAAGGCCTTCCTGAGTTAACTGCATGCCCGGTTTTGTGGTAACAACTGCTTCGATATCTTCGGCTTTGGTAATTTTATTGCCTTTTACGGAAATCTTCGTTACCAGCTGACCGATATACGGCGCTGCCGGTTCACTGGCACGTCTCTGCTGGGCAACAGGCATATTCAAAACAGGCTCCTGCGCCATGGCATTGGTCTGTGCGTTTTGCTGCATTGCCTCCTGTGCCGTACGCTGCTGTTCCTGCTCGGCCTGCCATTTCTGGCGTTCTTCCATCGTCATTGGGCGCAGGCTGCCGTCTGCTTCTCTAATCATCGGCTCTTTAACTTCAGCGGGCTGGCTTTCTCCCGCGGTAATCTGTCCGTCAGCTTCATCGCTTACAGCAGTTTCACCGGTTACTGCCTGGGCACCGCTTTCATAAGGCTCAGAAGCTGCGCCCTGCTGTGCATTTTCGGCCGCAGAAGTTTCACTGCCCTTTGCGGCATCTTCTTTTTCGATACCGCTGCCGCCTTCACGCACAACGCCTTTGCCGGGAACGATTTCTACAATCCTGCCGCCGGATTTTTTAGTGCCGTCACTTTTATAATTCGGGTCAGAAATATCTTCCGAAGGATTGTTATGCATATAATAAGTATATTTGCCGTCCTTACCCTTTTTAGGGAAAGATTTGCCTGATTCTTCCTGCGCTTTTCTTGCCTGTTCCAGCGCTTTCTGGCTGACAATCTGCTCCTTGCCGCCAATGGTCATAGTCTGATTGGCAACTACATCCGCTGCGGACTGATTCTGTCCGGCAGCCCACACAGGCGCAGCCACCAGCATGGCTGCCAGACTCAAGGACAACTGTGCATATTTTCTCTTGTTCATTCAAATCCTCCCTAACTAATCAGCATCCTGCAGAACCTGCCTGCCTGTTCTGACAAGCTGCTGCATATCTGTTTCAGCTAAATAATTTTTATAATTTGTATTGTTTTTTATATTTGACTCAGCAGGTTCCGCTGCCTTAACAGCATCATCCTGCCGGGTTTTATCTGCCTTGCCTGTCTGCTGCATCTGCGGTTCAGCCTGCTGCACCACAGCGCTCTGCATAACCTGAGGTTTTTCCTCTCCGTTATGCGTAATGCCTGCATACCACCAGCCGCCATAGCCTGCCAATACCAAAAGCACTGCCAAAGCCGCTGCCAGCTTCTGCCTGTTCCATACACTGGCAAAGCCGCGTTTTTCACGCAGATAGCGGATGGACGCTTCTGCCAGCATCAAATCAAGCTCCCCGCGCAGACCGTCGTTTTTGCGGAAGCTGCGCTGGGCATTGTCCAGACTGCATTTTACATCATCTATATTTTCGTAAATATCTTTTGCCACCGCTAAACTCCTTTCTGCACAGACTGATAAATATATAATCTGTTTTTTCAGGAAATTTTATCAGGGCAAAATTTATTATATTTTCCCATATTCCGCCGTTAAAATCAATAATAACCTAAAAAAAGCACAAAAATACCAGTTTTCTCCGATTAGCTTCTTTTTAAATCGGCCATAAAATGCGACAGCATGCCGCGGATACGTTTTACCCCCTGCTTCTGCAAACGGTAAATATGCCCGAGGCTTACATGGATGCTGTCTGCCATATCGGCAGCGCTGCGGTCTTCCAGATAAATTCCCGTCAGCACCTGCTGTTCCTTGGCAGGCAGACGCTGCAAAGCCTGAGCCACCCTGTCTGTAATCATATTCAGCTCGGCTTCTTCAAACGGCGTTCTGCCAGAAGCAGCCAGCACATCAGCCCAGGCTATGCCTGCCGCATTGGTATCATCCAGCGAAAAACTTTTTGCGCCATCCTCCACATGCAGAAAATCAAGCATTCTGCCGCGGATGCGGTGTACTGCAAATACGCTGAAGGCTATGCCGCGTTTATAATCATAACGCTCTGCCGCCTCCAACAGCCCGAGCATGCCTTCCTGTACAAGCTCCATTGTCTGCTGTTCAGGCAGCTTGAACCCGGCCGCCGTTTTAAAAACCAGCGGCTGGTAAGACGTCATCAATTTATTATACGCCTCTTGGTCACCTCCGGCATAGCGCTGCCAAAGCTCCGTTTCTTCCTCACGGGAAAGCAGCGGCGTTTTCTGCAGCTCTGCCAGATATTCTTTCAGCATGGACATACCTTCCTTAAATATTAATTAAACATTCTTAAAATTTACTTAAAAAGTAACTTTATATTCAACGCCATACCAGTCTTCAGTAGTATCGTAATCTTTATTGCGTTCATAGTTAATGCTCATATGGCGCGAAATATCATACTGGGCAAAAATGCTTTCATGTTCGCTGTCAGAACTTACCGTATAGCCGACAAGCAGATTATCCGTCAGATACTTGCTTACCAGAATATTATACTGGTCTTTTTCATCCTCGGTAAGCTCGCCTTCTTCACGCCCAAGGCTGTGCCCCGTGCGCAGGCGTCCGGAATAAATCATAAATTCATTAAGCCCAAGCGTTTCCTTAAAAATTTCTTCCACGTCGCCCAGCACCGTCATTTCCAGGCCCACCGTCATCAGGTTCTGGAAGTCATCCTGCGTTACGCCCTGATTTGTGCCGGTTACTTCGCGCTGCAAAGTCAGCATTTTTATAATCTGGTCTTTGGTCAGCGCCGGGTCACTGCGCAGAATCATTTCCATCTGCTCAAGCGGCCCCGTAACGCGCAGGAAAATATCATAGCGCCTGAAGCGCGTAGTAGCATCGAGATTTACTGTCGGCAGCACATCGCCGGGCACCGGCCATGCCACCGAAGCATTGTGAATTTCAAACGGCGTGCGCAGATAGGTTATGGTTCCCTTATCCACCTTAATGTTGCCGTCTATATTAGTATACACTGTACTGCCGGTAACATGCAATCCTCCGGAAAGCCACAAATCGTACAAATATTTGTTGTAAAGATGAATATCCGGCCCAAGTGTTACCTTAACATCCAGCCCGTAGTTGCTGCTGCCTTCGGAAAGCTCCGGTATCGTAGGCATATTGACAAGCACGTCATCCAGACGGATATCTGCCTGAATATGCGGGCGGTAGCCAATGCCGCCGCGGCGGATGCCTTCTTCCGTATCGGTGCGGATAAAATAGCGCTGCGGAATAATGCCCGCCGTACCGTTAATGCGCCCGGAGAAAATTTCCGAAGCAATTTCCGCATCTTTAAAGACGGCGTTGATGATATAGGTTTTATCTTCCTGTGCGCGCAGGGCATAGTTGCCGGAAGCAGTTACCGTGCCTTTGCCCATCTGCACCGAAAATTCATTCAGCTGAATGTCGTTGCCTGTAAAGTCAACGTCAAGATTAATATTGTCAAATACTGTATACGCATCCTTCAGTTTCATTGAACCGCCGTGAAGGGTTACTTCGCCGTAAACAAGCGGTTCTTCCAGCGTACCGGCCAGAGTTACCTGCCCAAGGGTTTCGCCAACGCCCCACTCAACCATCGGGGTTAAAAGGTGCAGCAACCCGAGGCGCGCATTGTCAAGGTTGACCTTAATATTCATGGACGCTGCCGGATTGCGGCGCTGTTCTTTGCTGCGCAGCAAATCAAGAGGTATATCGCCGCTGGCGCTTAATTTGTAGATATCTTTGTTCAGCTGGGCATTTTCCAGGCGCAGCGTATCGTTGGCAAGGCTCAGTTTTGCCGTCAGGGCGTCAAAGCCGATGCCTTCAACATCGCCGTCAACAAGGTCTATATCCGCATTGCCCTGCGGATTTTCCAAACTGCCGTTCAAAGCAAGCGACATATCAACCTTGCCGTTTAATTTTACAGGTGCATCCATCAAAGCCGTAATTATAGCCGGGTTTGCATGCTGCGCCGAAGCGCTGATATTAAGTTCATGCGTATGCAGGTTTACCCAGCCGCCGGCATTTACGGAACCCGGCGTTTCCTCTGTTGCCGCTTTGCCGTTTGCTTCCGGAACGCTTTCGGTAAGTTTCAGTTCGTCAAAATTTAAAATTCCGTTTTGCAGGCGTCCTTTAAAGCGCATGGAATCATAGTTCAAATCTTTAACTTTTATCTCGTAAACGCGCATGTCGGCAAAAATGCCGCTGCCCCTGCCGCGCGGATTAATCTTCAGGTGGCCGTCTGCCAGCCCGTCAATATCAAGTTCCACGCGTGCCATTTTTAAAATGGAGCGCAAATTGCCGTAAATAAAATCTACATTGCCTGTTAATGTGCGTTCAACGGCATCCAGAGAAAGTTCGGCAGCAAACCTGCCGTCAGGCGATTGTTCAAACGACGCCTCCACGCGGTTATTATGCCTGCCGTCCGCAGTAAGCGTACCAAGAATGTTTTTAAGTTCTTCACCGTTAATAAACACAGCATTACTGCTGATGCTGCCGTTAAATTCCGGATGCATAAGCGTGCCGGTAAGGCTGCCCTGGGCGTTGACAAAGCCGTCAAGCGCTACGGTCTCGTCGCTGATGGGCAGCGCGCCTAAGTCCATATCGGTTATATCAAGGGTAAAATTAAGGTTCTGTGCCGCATCCATAGTTCCGCTCAGCGAAGCCTCGGTGGAAAGCGCCTTAATATAACCTTCGGTAAGGCGCAGGCTGCCGTCGGGTGCATAATAATAGCGTCCGCTGATTTTGTCTATCAAAAAGCCTTCGGCGCTGCCGTCAGTCAAAAGCAGGCTGCCTTCAATTTCCGGCGAAGATATCGGGCCCATAACGCTTACTTCGTTATCAATATTACCCGTAAGTTTAACACCAAGCGCCGCAACTGCTACTAACGGTTCAGCGCGGATGCCTTTGGTGCTTACGGTTACGCTTACCACAGGTTCGGCGCCGCCGATATCCACCATGCCGTTAATAAGGTTATACCCCTGTTCCATAGCAACGCGGTAATCGGTTAAGTGCAGCACACTGCCGGACATGTCAATTTTACCGTGTGCTTCGGGGAATACCAGCCCCGCAATATGCACGTTTTTAACCTGCGTATTGGCGTAAAAATTAATACCGTTCAAATCTCCGCCAAACTTAAATCCGGCGGTTGCCGTACCGCTGCCGTTTTGCCCAACTGCCGTAAAGAAGCTGTCCAGCGGGAAATCAACCATTTTGCCGCTACCGCTGAAAGAACCGTCAAACATAACGCTGCCTGTCAGGTTCAGCGCGCCGCCGTCACCCGCAAAAGCCGCAAACTTTTCAATTTCGCAGCTTTCACTGCCAACCAGTGCTTCAAAATCGACATCGCTCATCTGCAAATCACGCCAGCCAAGGCGTTCCATATTACCGGCAACGGTCAGATTTGTTTCGCCTTTTACACCGGTCTGCCCGTGAATGGCAAGCAAACCGTCCAAATCAACCGTATCTTCTTTAAATCCTTCCAAAGCAAAATCCGTAATGCCGGAAGCGTTTAAAACGGCAAAAACTTCTCCGTCTTTAATGTTATATTCGCCGTCAAGGCGCAGATGGCCCTGAGCCAGGTCCACACCGGCTTCATCAAGCATTATGCGGCTGTCCACAATGGTAAAGGGCAAATTCAGATTGGTAAATTCTTGTCCCTGCAAAGCAAGTTTTGCCGCTTTAATTTCACCCTTGCCCTGAATTCTTTCAAGGTCGTTAAAATCTACATCGCAGTTTATCTGCGCCGTATTTCCGTCAACGGTAAGCGCCAAATCTTCAAGCATTACCTCACGCCCGTCAGCCTCAATGCTGCCCGCCAGTTCAACAGGCAGCGGCTCTCCGCCAGGCAGTGCTTCCGCCGCAAGCTGAATGCTGCCCTTGCCGCTTAAGCTTGTATTTTCGCCGTCGTTTTCCCAGATGAGGTTCAAGCCGTCAACTTCACCGGCAAGTTTCTGCACAGGTGCGTAAGCGGCAGCAAAATCACCAAAGTCCGTTAACGTAAATTTTTCCGTTTTTAAAGCCATCCGCCCATGGACATTGCTGTCTACCACACCGGCAATTTTTAATTCTTCGCCGCCGTAAGCCACAGTACCGTCAACGGCGAAGTTCGGGTTGCCGCTGCCGTCAAGCGAAGCGTTAACGCCAAAATCCCAGCTTCCGTGCGGAGTTTCTACCGATACGCTACCGTCTTCAATGGCAAGATAGCCGTAAAAAGGCGTTTCGGAAGAATCGGAAGGCTTTAAAAAGTTACGCAGGTTCCACTCATCTTTGGCGTTCATTTTTAAATACAGCTGCGGACGCACCAGTTCTATATCCGACAGCGCTCGTGCAGGCGCAACAAGAGCCTGCAAAGGCGAAACGGAAAATCTCGCCTCCGGCACCTGCGCAATGCGCTCTCCGTCCGTGCCGCTTACCTCCAAACCGTAAGCAGTAAATTGCAGGCGGCCGTTCCAGTCAAAACGCTCTACAGTAACAGTACCGTTTATATAATTTTGCGACATGGTTTTAACAAGCTCCGGCACCTGCGCCAGATACTGCGGCGCAATAAATTTAACTGCCGCCGCATAAAGCGCTGCCGTCACTGCCAAAACCAGCAGGAATATTTTCCAAAATCTGTTCATATCTGCCTCCGCAGAAAAAATTATAATTTGACAGTTTATGTATTCTACGTTAAAAATAATCTTCCTGCTGTTTCAAAACAGAAAAAGCATTACACCTTAAATTTTACAAGATGTAATGCTTTTCAATACAAATTAGTTTAATTTTATTCTGCTGTCTGTTCAGCAGCTGCCGTATTTCCGTTTTCAGCAGCGGTGCTTGCAGCATTTTCAGCGGCAGGCTGTTCTGCGTCAGCAGTGTTTGCCGGTGCCTGTGCACTGTCACTAGCTGCGTTTTCAGTTTGAGCTGCTGCATCAGTACCTGCACTCTGTGCATCGGCGGCTTGTGCAGCAGTATCTTCAACCGGTTCGGGGAAGGTTCTCGGTTCCGGTACGGGAACACCTACGCCCATGGAAGTATTGAGTGCTGCTTTAGAAGTGTTGTAGTTATAGAGAGCCTGGTAATAGTTGGTTTTGGCCTGTGTCAGGGCTTCCTGCGCATCCATAACGTCAATATTGGTGCCAACGCCCGCCTGATAACGTACAACTGCAATATGGTAATCTTCTTCCGCACTTGCTACGGCAACCTGCGTAGTAGTAATGCGTTTTTCAGCCTCGCGCAGGTTAAGGTAATCAGTGCGTACTTCAAGTTCAACGTTATCTTTTATCTGGCGCTGGGATTCCTTTGCTTTGGCAAGGTTTTCCTGCGCTGCATGAATCTTAGACCACGTTACGCCGCTGTCAAACACGTTCATGCTTGCAGTTACGCCAACGCTCCAGTTTTCATCGTCGTCGCCCGGCCAATCGCTGCCGTTGCCGCCCCAGTTGTTGCTGGCATTAGCGTATACCTTAGGCATATGCCCACTGCGCGCAACTACCAGTGCCGCTTCTGCCGAATCTATGGCATATTCAGCCTGTTTCAGTTCAGGGCGGTGCTGTTCGCTGTAAGCCAGGCAGTAAGCCATATCGTTTTCATAAGGCTCATACTGCAGCCTGTCCTTCAGCAAAAGGGTAGTGCCAAGCGGTGTGCCGATAATGTTATTTAAAGTTGCTTCAGCAACATCATATTGGTTGGAAGCGGTAATATAGTTCTGCTGTGCATTGGCAAGCTCAACTTCACTGCGCAGTACGTCTGCACGCGCTACAATGCCTACATTGTACTGGGCTATAACATTATCCAGATGTGCCTGCAAACGGTCAACCGATTCCTGGCGCAGAGCTTTCATATTGGTTGCGTTAAGCATATTAAAATAACCGGTGGTTGCGGTTTCCTTCATTTCATTGTAAGCCTGTTCTTCAGCTGAAAGCATGCTGCGGTAATTAGCCTTGGCCTGGCCAATCTGCCCCTGCAGTTCGCCGCCCGTAAAAATAGGCAGGCTGGCAGTAATGGAATTGCTGTGGCTGTTGCCGATACCTTTAGTCAATATTTCTGTTCCCCCATTAACACTGCGCATTGCATAATCAGCATAACCGCCGCGCCCGGAATCATGGCTCAGGCTGATGCTGATGCCGCGCGCCCCTTTAGCAGCACTGTAATCAGCTTTAGCAGCTTTTCTGTTGTATTCTGCAATTTTTACACTAGGATTGGTAAGCAGCGCCCTCTGGATGGTTTCTTCCAAATCCAGTTCCAAAGTAGCGGCAAAGACGGACTGGGAGCACAGCACGCTTAATGCAGACGTCAGTGCCAGCACGTTTTTTGCTTTTTTATAACTGAACATTTCATTTACCTCCAATCATTGACTGATTAGTCAGTGCTTAAATTTTATATTTTTTAACCCTAAAAGTCAACTGTTTTTTCAAAAGTTAACAAACTTTTAAAAATAGGTGCGCACACCAACATAGGTGTTACTTTTGCTGCCGTGGCGCAAATCGGTCTGCTCGCCCAAAAGCGAGAAATTATCGTTAATTTTAAGCTCGCCGCCAAGTTTTACTTTGGTATCGTCAAAATCATATACCTGCGTATAAAGGCGGAAACGGTCGGCTATATTGTAGCCAAGCCCCACGCCGAACTCGCCCTGCATGCTGCCCATGCTTACATCGGCGGCGTCAAACTGCTTGCCAAACTGTAAATCCAGCTTGTTGCTGTCGCCAAGGTCATAGCCGCCCAGGTAAAAAAAAGTGTCGTCCTGCGGGCGGAAGGTTACGCCCAGATTGCTGCGCCAGTCGCCGCCTTCCGCGCTGTGCGTAACGTCGGCGCTTATTTCTGCCGTTTCCAGAACGCCCAGCATGCGGTTGGCTTTTTCGCTTGCCTCGCGTGCATTATGCAAAGTAGCTTTTAAATCATCTTCGGTCTGCGGGTCGCTGGCAACTTTTTCCAAAAGTTTGCTGGCTTCTTCAATTCTGGCACTTGTTTTGGCCATGTTCTCTACAATTACGGCAAAATTCTGCCCGGTATGCCCGGCATTAACCTCGCCGATAATATTCTGCATGCTGTCAGCCGTTGCGTTCATGCGCGCCGACATTTCGCTCAGCTGCTTAACCATGCTGTTAATCTGCTGCTGGTTGTCAACCGCCACATCAGCCATCACTTTGGTAAAAGTATTCATGTTGGCACTGATGTCTTTCATATTGATGAAACCCTCACGCAGCGACTGCTGCACTTCCGGGTCGCCAAACACATTGTCAAGAGCATCGGCAATGTTTTCCAGTTTTTCAAGCGCATCGCCGGACGCGCTCATAAAAGTGTCAAACCCGCCTCCGGGAACGCCTTTAACCCTGTCGCCGTCCTCCAGAAAAGCGCTTACCGCACGCGGCGGCGGCTGAATATCGACAAATTTTTCGCCTAAAATGCCGTCGGAATTAATGGAAAACGTCGATTCCTGCGGAATGCGCACATTGTCGTTAATTTCGGCGGTAACTTCAATGCCGTCCTCGTTAACGGCAAGGCCTTTAACGGTGCCTACCTGCACACCGGCATAGCGCACCATGTTGCCCTCCATCAGCCCGGCAACCTGCGGGTAATCTATTGTAATGTCGTATTTGTCACTGCCAAAGCTGAATGTTCCCAGAAAGGTTATCATCGCTGCCAAAATTGCGGCTCCGCCCAGGGTTATTGCGCCTACTTTAACTTCGCTGGAACTCATTTTATCACCTGCTCTTTAATCTCGCGCCCTTCTATAAAGGCCTTTACAATCGGGTTGGTGCTGTTTTTCATTTCTTCCGCCGTGCCTATGGCAACAATATGCCCTTCATAAAGCATTGCCACGCGGTCAGCCGCGTAAAACGCCGACTGCATGTCATGCGTTACCAGCACCGAGGTTACATGCAGCTGCTCCTGCGTCTTTTTTATAAGCCGGCTGATATTGCGGCTCATAATCGGGTCAAGCCCGGCCGTCGGTTCGTCATACAAAACTATTTCCGGGTTTACGGCAATGGCGCGGGCAAGCCCCACGCGCTTTTTCATGCCGCCGCTCAGTTCCGCAGGGTACAAATCCTGCGTGCCGGGCAGGCCAACCAAATCAAGCATCTGCGTTACAATGCCCTGTATTTCTTCATTGCTTTTATCAGTATGCTGGCGCAGCCCGAAAGCGACGTTTTCGCCCACCGTTAAAAAGTCAAACAATGCCGAATACTGAAACACCATGCCCATTTTCATGCGCAGGCGGTTCCAGCCGTCCTCATCAAGCCCGCTTACATCTTCGCCCTGAATGAAAATCTGCCCTCCGTTCGGCTCCAGAAGCCCTATCATCGAGCGCAGCACCGTACTTTTGCCGGTGCCGGAAGGGCCAAGCACCGCCAGCGTTTCACCCTTGTAAACATCAAGGTCAATATTGTCCAGCACCGTATGCGTGCCGAAGGTGATATTCAATTGGCGCAAACTGATAACCGCTTCTGCCATTTAATTTACCTCATACATACAGCACTGCCGATAAAAAGTAGTTGGCAATAAAAATTAAAATTATCGAAAGCACTACGGATTCCGTCGTGGCAAGGCCTACGCCTTCAGCGCCCTGTTTGGCGCCAAGCCCCTTATGGCTTGCCACAATGGCGATAATGCCACCGAAAACCATGCTTTTAAGCATACCGCCAGTAACATCAAAAATATCGGCAAATACTTTAATGGAATTAACATATGTAAAATTACTGATGCCTGCGTAATAATGGGCAACCACCCAGCCGCCGATATTGCCGATGCCGTTGGCAAAAACAATAAGCACAGGCATCATCAGCACTGCCGCCAGAAAGCGCGGCACTACAAGGTATGTTATCGGGTTGGTGGCCATTACTTTTAAAGCGTCAATCTGTTCGGTTACCTTCATGGTGCCAAGCTCTGCCGCTATGGCAGCGCCTATGCGCCCGGCAACAACCACGCCGGTAAGCACGGGCACAAGCTCGCGCCCAAGCGCGATTGCCACTATGCCGCCAACGGAAGAAGCAGCGCCGAAACGCACAAATTCCGTTGCCGTCTGCAGGGCAAAAACCATGCCGGTAAAAAGTATCGTCATCAGCACAATGGGCAAAGAATCGGCACCGAGCCTTGACATCTGCCGTATGGTTTCCCTGGCATCTGCATTTTTCAGCCGCGCAGCCGTATCCAGAAACAGCTGCATTATGCGCCCTGTATCGTGGCACGACCTGATGACAAAACCGCCCACGGCCGCACATATTTTTTTCAGCATCGGCCTCTTCCTTTCCCAAAAAAATTTAAGTTATTTTTATATAATTCAAGATAAAGCAAAAATTCCCTGCTTATTTTAAACCGGGCTTTTTAACGTTTTTGTAAATTTTTCAGCCGGTAACTTCAACCATAATGTCTGCCGTGCCGTCCACGATAAAATTCATGGTTGTTTTCTGCTTGGCAGGCGTGCCCGCAAGAGCCGCCGCAAAGCCGGTATCCTGCTGCTGCGCCGCCATATCCGGGTCCGGCAGGGCCGCTATATCCACAATGATTTCGTTATTCTGGTCCGCATTGTTAATATCGGCAATAAAGTCTTTTAAAGTGCGGCGCTGCGGCTTTTTGGCAGCCGGTATGCCTTCTTCCTGCTGGCGTTTCATCAGTTCCTGCATCCATGCCAGGCTGCTGCCCCCACGCACATTCAATGCCATTTTGCCCGGGCGCTGCTGTTTGGGCACGGTAAATTTAACCGTTCTTGTAAATTTTTCCGCACGGTAAGGCTGCAATTCCACATCAATGGCCAGTTCTTCACCTGCGCGCACGTTAAGCTTCTGCGGCCGCGCGGAAATTATTTCCGCAACTTCCGGCTCGGTGCCGAGCACCACATTTGCCTCTATGTTATAAACGTCAATTTTTTCAAACTTATTCTGCGCCAAAAGCGTTGCCGCCTGCACCAGTTCCTGGCTTATCATTTTTAAAATGCCGGCATCCGCATAATACATGTTTTCGCGCTGAATTTTAATTTGTTCGCCGCCGGCGCTGCGCCCGTCAATACGGAAATTAAAACGTGCCGTGCCGCCGCCTTCCCTGTCTGCAACGCGCGTAACGGTGTTATAGGTTACGGCGTCAACCATCGAAGGCAAAAGCGCATCGTCGTCAATAAGCTCCGTACGCGCACTGCCGTTAACGCCGCGCGAAGAATCGGTAACGGATACATACATAGGTATTACTTTAGGAGGAGCGCCTATTTGGGCCGCTATACCTGCGCCGCGGTCCTGCGTTACGGTGCCTATGGTTGCCCCAAGGTTGCCGACTTTATAAGCGCTTTGCAAATTAGGCAGCGAAGCCAGAATCCATGCCCGCTCCAGGAAATAATTGCTGTCGCCGCGCTGCATAAAGGGATGCCCGAAAGCAAGCAGGCTGCCGTCATCGCCAACCCAGGTTACAGTGCCCAGTGCGCCAAGGCGGATATCGCCACGGATTAAGGAAACGCCGATAGCGCTGCCCGGTTCGATAGGCTTATCGGAATTAAAACCGCCGCTGCCGCCCGCTCCGGTAGCCTCCAGCCCCAAAGGCGCAAGTTTGCTGTTTAAATAATCAAGCCCTTTGGGCGTAAAGCCACCCGCCATCAGCATTGTGCTTTTGGGCACAAGCTCGGAAGGGCGCGGGCTTGTTTCGTTCAGTAAATCAAGCATCCGCCCGATGGGCGTTAAAAAGCAGTAATGAGGGTCGTTAAACTCTTTGCCGAAAGCTACGGCACCAACCAGCCTGCCGTTAATATAAACCGGGCTGCCGCTCATGCCCTGCGCCACGCCGCCGCTTTTTTCGATAACGTCGCCGCTTGTGCGCACAAGTATGCTGTACCCTCCGGCTTCGCTGCCGGTAACGCCGATAACTTCAACGTTAAAGTTTTCGATATTGTCGCCGTTAATAACCGTTTTGCCAATGCCCTGCATGCCCGGGCGGATATCTTCCACCGGCATCAGCGGCACATTGGCAGCACATAATAAAGGCAAACTGAATATAAGCAAAATACTAAAAATAAAAAGCAATAATTTTTTTGTGTCCATAAAGTCCCCACATCGCAAATAATGCAAAACCGGCCTGGGCATAAGCCGCACGCCGGTTTAATTCCGTTTAAGCAAAACAGCCGCACGCAGCCTTGGCATGCATGGCTATATTATACTATTTTAAAAATTTTCTGGCAAGCGTCAGCCTTTGGTAGGGAACACGCCCAGGCCTACGCTGACAGGCCTTTCCCTTCCGTCAGAAGGCGTATTTAAAATTTTTCCGTCCAGCACCATTTCGCTGCTGCCGCCGCCGTCAAAGTTAACAGCCTGCCATGCGCCGAGTTTTACAAGGTAGGAAGCAAGCTCCTGCAAAGTCATACCGGCAGAACTGCTGCTGCGGCCGTCCACAACCAGCAGAATAACTGTGCCGTCTTTTTTTACGCCTGCCGCAGTGCGTGGCGCACGCCCGCGGGCAATATCGTAAGCAATGTTTTCTTCCGCGCTGCGCACATCCGCCTTGCCCTCTGCTACCAGCGAAGGCCCTGCGCCCACAACAAGTTCCGCTTCATCCGCGGTTTCATTGCCGAGCGTTTCCCGCAGGCGCACGCGATCGCCCACCTGTACGCGCTCCAGCACTTTTGCGGCCATGCCGTGCCCCGAAAGCACAACGCTGTCCTTGTCAAGTTTCATGTTGCCTGCTCCGCTTACTTCCGTAACGCGCCCGTTAGCGGCAATGCGTATTTCATAACCGTACTGGTTGGTTTTTGTGCCCGGCCCGTAATAATGCGTGTAAAGCACCACATCATCGGCAATGCGGCTGCGGTTGATGCCCTTCACATCCAAAAAAGTGCCCAGTTTGGGGAAGAAAGCACGCCCTTCATAAGCCAGGTCCTGCATAACCATCGGTTTGCCGCCGGCAACAACCAGTGCACTGCGCGGCTGGCTTTCCATGCCGAGCCATTCGCCGTCCAGCTTTAAGTTGCCGATAATCCAGCCGTCCGAATCAAAATACGAAGCGTTAACTGCCGCACGCGCGCCGACGGCTTTGGCTGCCTTAAGCAAAGTTCCGCGGCCGTTTTTGTTAACCGCACCGCTGAACGGTTTTAAAATATAGCGGTTTTTGGGGGCGATTTCCAAAATATTTACTTCCACCGGCAAACCGTTCATGTCCTCGCGGCGGTAAATATGCGTCAGCCCTTTGCCCATATCGCTGCTGGTTGATTCCACGCGGATGCGGAAAATATCCAGCACCAGACGGTTTGGCTGCTTCAGCACAAACACCTTGTGCTGCGCCTCGCTGTTTAAATCAACAATCAAGCGTGTTTTATCGCCCTTTTCCTGCAAACGGGCCTTTTTAATAATCGGGTCTTTAACCCTGGAAACAATATCGTCGTCTACTTTTGCGTCAAATTCCAGCACAAGCTGTTTTTTGGTGTTCTTAACTTCTTCATATTCAACCTTGCCGTCCAAATCCACAACAAAACGTATTTTGCTGGGGCTGCTGCTGAAGCGAAAATTTTCAACCTCCGCCGCCATTGCGGAAAGCGGCACCATAACAACAAGCAGCACCGCGGCAAGCAGCCTGCCGAAAGTTTTTAACATAACCTACCTCCGTGAAAAAACAATACACAGCCCGTAAGCTGTGTATTATAAACCATAACTAATCAGTCGTTGCCGACAACAGAACCCGGGCGCAGATTGTTCAGCTCGCTGAGCGCCTTGCCGGTGCCCAAAGCCACGCAGTCCAGCGGGTTTTCCGCAACCGTTGTTTTAATGCCGGTTTCCTCGGTCAGCAGCTGTGCCAGTCCGTCAACCAGCGCGCCGCCGCCGGTAAGCACCATGCCCTTATCGACAATATCTGCCGAAAGTTCCGGCGGGCATTTTTCCAGCACGCCGCGGATGGTGCCGATAATGGAATAAACGGGTTCGCGCAGCGCTGCGCGTGCATCTGCCGAGGTTACCTTAATGGTGGTAGGCCTGCCTGCGATAAGGTCACGCCCCTGCACTTCCATATCCGTGCATTTGCCGTTGGAAAGCACGGTAGCCACGTTCATTTTTATTTTTTCTGCTGTTGGTTCGCCAATCAGCACGTTGTAAACTTTTTTTACATAGCGCACAATCGCTTCGTCAAAAGCATCGCCGCCAACGCGGATGGAAGAATCAACAACCACGCCGCCGAGGCTCAAAATGGCAATATCGGTTGTGCCGCCGCCGATATCAATTACCATGCTGCCGCTCGGCACGCTGATGTCAAGCCCTGCGCCAAGCGCCGCTGCAAGGGGTTCTTCTATTAAATAAGTTTTGGATGCGCCTGCCTGCATGGCAGCTTCCAGCACGGCACGTTTTTCTACCGAAGTAATGCCTGTCGGAATGCACACCATAATGCGCGGCTTGCTGAAAAAGCTCTTGCCGGCCACACGTTCCACAACAAATTCCAGCATTTTCTGCGTTACGGTATAATTGGCAATTACGCCCTCTTTAAGCGGACGGATAACGGAAATGCTTTCCGGAACTTTGCCGATCATATCGCGGGCTTCGTTGCCCACAGCCAGAATTTTATTTTTGCTTCTGTTAATTGCCACAACGGAAGGCTCGTTAAACACGATGCCCTTGCCCTTGATGTACACCAGAAGATTGGCTGTACCAAGGTCAATGCCTATATCTACACTGTTAAAAAACATACTTTCACCTACTTTTAATCTTTCGTTCCAACGCGCTTAATATCCGCGCCGAGCCTGGTCAGTTTAGCTGCAATTTCTTCGTAGCCGCGGTCGATATGGTAAATATCGCAGATTTCCGTTGCCCCTTCGGCTACAAGCCCCGCAAGTATCATTGCCGCACCGGCACGCAGGTCGGTTGCCCTTACGGTGCAGCCTGTTAAATGGGCCGGGCCGGTAATAACGGCGCTGCGCCCTTCTGTGGTAATGTTTGCCCCCATGCGGTTCAGTTCAACCACATGCATAAAACGGTTTTCAAAAACAGTTTCGGTAATTTTGCTGCGCCCTTCCGCAACGGAAAGCATGGCCATCATCTGTGCCTGCATATCCGTAGGGAAGCCGGGGTACGGCAGGGTTTTAATATCAACGGCCTTCAGCCTGCCGCTGCCGACAACGTGAATACGGTCGATATCTTCTTCAACCAGCGCACCGGCCTCGCGCAGCTTGGCAATCAGCGGTTTCTGGTGTTCCGGCAGTACGTTTTCAATAATTACATCGCCGCCGGTCATTGCCGCCGCAATCATGTAAGTGCCTGCCTCAATGCGGTCGGGAATAACGGAATGCTGCACGCCGTGCAGCTCGGATACGCCTTCAATGGTAATAACGTTGGTACCGGCGCCGCGCACACGCGCCCCCATCTGGTTAAGATAGTTGGCAAGGTCCACAATTTCCGGTTCTTCGGCCGGGTTTTCCAAAACCGTAGTACCATTTGCCATTGCTGCCGCCATCATAATATTTTCGGTTGCGCCCACACTCGGAAAATCAAGGTAAATATTGGCGCCGGTCATGCCGTCAGGCGCAGAAGCTTCAATATAGCCATGCCCCTGTTCAATTTTAACACCCAGTGCTTCAAAGCCTTTTAAGTGCAAATCAATCGGCCTTGTACCAATAGCGCAGCCACCCGGCTGGGAAATGCGGGCATAACCCTTGCGTGCCAAGAGCGGCCCCATAACAAGGAACGAAGCGCGCATGGAACGTACAAGCTCATAAGGCGCTTCGCAGGAGGTAATTTCCCTGCTGTCAATTTTCAGCGTATGCGGCTCGGAAGCGTCAACTTTAATGCCAAGGCATTCCAAAACCGCGCAAATTGTGCGCACATCCTCCAGCGCAGGAATTTCATCCAGCCTGCTCGGCGAAGTACCAAGAATAGAAGCGGCAATAATAGGCAGCACGGCATTTTTGGCGCCGCTCGTTTTTACTGTGCCTACAAGGCGGTTGCCGCCTTTAACTATCAATCTTTCCAACTGCAAACTCTCCTGTTCTTAAAATCCATTCTATCAAAAGGGCATACTTTTCAAAATAAATATTTTCTGTAGTAGTTTATCACTTTTTTTACAGCTTGGCAATCTCTGCCGGATAAAAAAACGCCTGCCGTTTTTCTTAACGGCAAGCGCTTTTCAAAACAAATTTTCAGGCAATCAGATACCGCGGTCCTGCATTTTCAAACGGTCTGCCAAAATATTGTAATGGGTTTCCATTTCCATAATTTCTTTTTTAATACCAGCGATTACATCCGGGTCTTCTTCAACTTTCAGGCGTTCGCGCAGTTCTTTTATGCCCTGCTTCAACTGAAACATTTTATTTCCGGATACAGCATTAATTACATCAGCCACAGTAATCAACTCCCATCATTCTTTGTATTTTTATTATACCAAAATATGGGGCTGTAAGCAAAGTTTTATTCAAACGATTTTTATAAAAATTAAATATAATTTCACAAATTCCCATAAGAAGGATTTATGCGGCTCAAATATTTAAATTTTTTATTTGAACTCGAAATTTGTTTTTGCCGGGCAGCAAATTTTAAACCTTACTGCTTAAGGCTCGGCATTTTATACAGCTACCGCAAACTAAAGATAGTTTTAATTACGCCTGCGCGGAGATGCAAAAAGCGGATGGCTTGTGCCATCCGCTTTTAAAGCTTTCCTTATTAAACTTTGTAAAGTTAAGATTAGAAAGTGAAGTACAGTTCGGAGAAGATGGTTTCAGCATCTTTGCCGCTTTCTTTACCTTCGAAATCAAAGTAGTTAACTACTGCAACAATGTTTTTAGCAAGTGCTACGCTTGCGCCAACATTCCAGCCTTTATAACCTTGATCAAATACATCAGTTCCTTCTACCAAATGACGAGCATTGCCTTCGCCTTCATAATCTCTCCATACAAAACCATCGGTGGTAGGAGCAAGATAAGCATTAGCTGACTGGTCAAAGTAACCTACATGCAGGCCATAGGAACCCGGTTCATCAGCTTTAGCACCTTTCCATGCAAGGTCTGCCCACCAGCCGTCTTTATCGGTGTCATAATAATCTTCGTTGCCGCGCATATATTCGGCAGCGAGTACAAAATCAGGAGCGAAGTTATAGCTTACGCCAACGTTCCAGATTTCTTTATCCATATTATCGGGATGTATATTGGTGCCAACTTCAGCATGAGCAGAAGAATCGGTTTCAAAATAAGCAGCATAAGCATTTACCGCACCCATATCAGCTTCAACGCCGGCAATGTATACACGGTCTTCGCTTGCTTCGAGATAACCTTCGCCAGCACCTTTACCAGCAAGGCCAAATACTTTTACTTTGTCACCATAGGAAACTTTAACGCCATCAATGTAGGAATCGAGTACGTTACCAGTGAAGGTTACTTCATCCCAACGGCCAGCATGTACTTGAATGCCGCCAACACGACCGTCTACATAAGCACGGTTCAGTTCGAGTTCATCATCGCCAGTGCTGTTGCTGAAGTCCTGAGTATTCTGGAGCATTGCAGTATAAGTCCAGTCTTCGTTAACCTGACCTTCTACCCACAGACGATTACGGAGCTGCATGCTGTTGCTGTTTACGCCATCGCCGTCAACATCTTTGTAAGAAGCACGGATCTGGCCGGTGATTTTTACGTTGTCAGCTTTTTTCTCAAGGTTAGCAACGCGAACGCCGAGGCTGTCGAGTTCGTCAGCAAATTCTGCTGCCAGTTTGTCTACGTTAGCGCCTTTAGCCATAGCTTTAGCAACAATCTGAGCCATTTCATAACGGGTCATCAGTTTGTCGCCGCCGTAGGTGCCGTCGGGATAACCGTCAACAACGCCTGCTGCAGCCAGTTTGTTTACAGCGTCATAAGCCCAATGACCAGCCGGTACATCGGAGAAGGGGTTTGCGGCATAAGCGCTGGCAGTTACGCCAAGAGCCATAGCCATTGCAAGAACTAAAGATTTTTTCATTTTGCCATTCCTCCAGGGAAATAAATTTTTTACCCTTTCAGAAACCTTTTGCGCAAAACTTTCCGTTTCGGTTTTTTATGCGCGAGTTGCCGTGTTTCCTCTGCAACCAAACCATTACAGTCCGCAAATTGCAAACGGTTTTTAAAAGGATGTGTACACTTTACCATAAATTCACAATGGCGTCAAGAATATTTTACAATTTTTAGTGAATTTTTATATATTTTCTTTGCATATACAAACAGGCAGCGCATAAAACGCTGCCTGTTTGTAAATAATTTTACATTATTTGCTGAAAGCGTCCGTTAACGGAGGCACAATCTGTTTTTTGCGGGAGAGCACGCCCGGCAGATAGTAATGGCCTTCTGCTTCCGGTTTGCCGAAAGCTTCCGTAACTTTTGCCTGGTTTATGCCTGCAACCAGAAGGTCGGTAGCTTCGGAAAGAATATCGGTTACCATCAGGAAGGACAAATCAAAGCCTTCGGTTTCACGCATGGCTTCCAGTGCCGCTAAAAGTTCCGGCATTTTATCCAGCCCCTGCTGGCGGCCCATAATGTTAATCTGCGCTACGCTGGCTTTAGTTTCGCCAAAATCAAATTCTTTCAAATCGGTGCGTACCAGTTCGTCCGCGGTTAAACGGGCAATAACGGAGCCCTGTTTCAGTTCTTCCATGGCATAGGCTTCCAAATCCTCAAGCCCGGCAATTTTTTGCAGTTTTGCCGCAGCGTCCTTATCCTGCTGAGTGGTGGTCGGGCTGCGGAAATACAGAGTATCGGAAATAATTGCTGATAAAAGCAGGCCGGCAATTTCGCGCGGCAGTTCTACTTTGTGTGCTTCTGCCATGCTGGTAATAATGGTTGCCGTGCAGCCTACTGGTTCTTCGCGGATATAAATAGGAGCCGCGGTATGCAGGCCGCCCATGCGGTGATGGTCAATTACTTCAATGATTTCAGCTTCTTCGCTGCCTTCAACGGCCTGTGCGCGTTCGTTATGGTCAACAAGAATAAGCTGGGTTTTGTCGGGTTTCAGCAGGCGTACCTTGTCAATCATGCCAATGTAGCGGCCGCCTTCCACAACCGGGTAGGAGCGGAAATTGGTATCGAGCATGGCATTTTTAACATCGTCCAGAAGTTCGTTGTTGTTGAAGGAAACAACGCTGGTAGTCATTAAGTCTTTAACCGGTGCGTCAAGCAACTGGCTGTAATCAACAGCGCCGGTTTCGTTTTCCTGTGCGCAAAGCTCTTTATAGAAGCATTTGGCAAGGTCGGTTACGGTAACAACGCCTTCAATATTTTCCGGCGTGCCTACAGGCATGCAGCGCACGCCGTAGTCAGTAAACAAATGGCTCACCTCACGCAGTTTGGTTTCGCCGTTAAGCATGGGCACTGCAATCAGTTCCACATCTTTCAGACGGGGGTACATATCCTCAATTAAAACCGGTTCTTCCACGCCGAAATAATTAAGAACATACTGTGTTTCAGGGTTCAGCGCACCTGCGCGAGCCGCAACGGCATTAACGCCAAGCTGCCTTTTTAACCACGCATAGGCAACTGCGGAGCAGATAGAGTCCGTATCCGGGTTGCGGTGGCCGATGACATATACTGGTTTATCCACGTTCAGCACTTCCTTTTTGCAGGCAGACCTGGCTGCCGTAATGATTTTTAGTGTAATAATTATTATATCATAAAAAACTTTAAATTACCGCTGAAATTTTGTTTATTTAGCGCGTTTATCGCCCAGCGTTGCCAAAAGTTCCGCCGGGTTAATGTTATGGTAGGCCAAAAGCACAAGGCAGTCGTACCACAGGCCGCTCATTTCGTCCAGCACTTCCGTCCTGCTGTCATTTTTAGAGGCAATAATGGTGCTCGAAGTATCTGCACCAAGCTGTTTTAAAATTTTATCCTGTCCGGACATCACCAAATGCCTTGCAGTGGAATTATCGCCGCCGGACCGGCGTTTATAGCAGATTAAGCGGTAAATTTCGGCAAGTACGCCGTGAATACCGTCAGGCTCAGGCACGGGCAGGCTGCCGCTTTTCCACACCGGCTGCGTAAATACGCCCAGCCCGCTGCGCCCCGGCAACGCCTTTACCAAAAGCACCGTACCGTTTTTCCCGGCAGTAATTTCCGTAACCGAAAAAGCTGCGCCGTCTTCCGCTGCGTTATAAGCCTTTTTTGTTTCCGGATCATACAGCCACAGGCTGCCGTTTTCCGCCGTGCGCGCCAGTGCTTCGCCGTCCATTTTGGCAAGCGCCAGTACCTCGTCCGTACCGGCATCCTGCACAATGGCGTTAATATAGCCGTGAACATTAAATTTTAAAGCTGCAAAATCAATTTTCATCTTTTCCGCCTTCTCTTAAAACGGGCATTACGGAGTTATACCCGTCCGCTCCGTATACCAGGCAGCGCTTTACGCGCGAAATGGTTGCCGTGCTGGCGCCTGTTTTCTCCACGATTTCTTCATAAATGCAGCCGGCATCAAGCATTCTGGCAACCTCCAGACGCTGCGCCATTGCTTTTAATTCGGTAATGGTACAAATATCTTCAAAAAAGTTTGAGCATTGCTGTTCATCTTTTAAACTTAAAACAGCCCTAAACAGCTGCGCGGTTAATTTATCCCTGGTTTTTGCAGGCATGGCTGTCCTCCTTGGTTAACACCCGTAAAATTTTAAATTGGATATTTTCTATCCTTTCTTACTTTAATACTTTATTTTATAAAAAGTCAAGTAATTTTAACGGATTTTAAGAAAAATTTTATTGACAGATTTGTAAATAACGTGTATGATTGGTACATCAACTTCATACAAACATTCATCAAGAGTAGCCGAGGGACTGGCCCGATGACGCTACGGCAACCATCCTTAGTGAAACGGTGCCAAATCCAACGGAACATTCCGGCAGATGAAAGAGGTCTTAAAACTTGTACCCTTCACCTGTTTGTGAAGGGTTTTTTAGTACCTTAGAAAAGAAAGAGGAACACCGCATGATTGAATTAGTAAATGTAGAAAAAACTTACCACACCTCCTCGGGTGACATTCACGCCTTAAAGCGTACCAGCCTTACCATTAACCAGGGCGAAATTTTTGGCATTATCGGCCTTTCAGGCGCAGGCAAATCCACGCTTATCCGCTGCATTAACATGCTGGAAGTGCCGACCGCCGGGCAGGTTTTTGTAGACGGCGAAGAACTTACCGCCATGACGGAAACGCAGCTGCGCAAAGCACGCCAGAATATCGGCATGATTTTTCAGCATTTTAACCTGCTTGCCAGCCGCACCGTTTTTGACAACATTGCCTTTCCGCTGGAAATTCAGGGGCTTGGCAAAGACGAAATCAAAAAGCGCGTGGAACCGCTGCTGGAGCTTGTACAGCTGCAGGACCGCGCCGACCATTACCCCAGCCAGCTTTCCGGCGGGCAGAAACAGCGCGTAGGCATTGCCCGCGCCCTCGCCAGCAACCCGAAAGTTCTTCTGTGCGACGAAGCAACAAGCGCGCTTGACCCGCAGACCACCAAATCCATTTTGAACCTTCTGCGCGACATTAACCAGCGTTTAAACCTTACCATAGTAATGATTACGCACCAGATGGAAGTTGTAAAGGAAATCTGCGACCGCGTAGCCGTTATTGAAAACGGCAGCATTATAGAAGAAGGCAATATGGTGGACGTATTTACCAACCCGCAGAACCAGACTACCAAGGAATTTGTTAAGAGCGTCGATAAAAACACCCTTCCGGAATCACTTAAAAGCACGCCTGTCAGCAGGGAATACTTTGAAGGCGCAAGCCTCGCCGTGCGCTTGTCCTTCTTCAGCGGCAACGCAGACAAGCCTATTGTTTCCGGCATGATTAAACGCTTCGGCGTAGACGCAAACATTATTTCCGGCAACACCGACCAGCTTAAAGACCGCATTTACGGCACTCTGCTGATTGTTATTGAAGGCCCGCAGAAAGCCCTCGAGGACTCGCTGGATTATTTAAACAGCCAAAATCTGCAAGTGGAGGTAATTGGTTATGTCAAATGAAATGATTGAACTTTTAATAAAATCCTTTTGGGAAACCGGCTACATGGTCGTTGCCTCCACCGTGCTGGCAAGCCTTATCGGCATACCGCTGGGCATCATTCTTACGGTAACGCGCAATGGGCATATTCTGCCGAATGCCGTTATCAACTCCGTGCTGGGCGTTATCGTTAACGCCACCCGTTCCACCCCGTTTATTATTTTAATGGTAGCCATTATTCCGCTTACCCGTATGCTGGTTGGTTCTTCCATCGGCACTACGGCCGCCATTGTGCCGCTTACCATTTCCGCAGCGCCGTTTATTGCGCGCGTTATCGAATCTTCGCTGCTTGAAATTGACCACGGCGTTATCGAAGCCGCACAAAGCATGGGTGCAAGCCCGATGCAGATTATTTACAAGGTTCTGCTTCCCGAAGCGCTGCACTCCATTGTGCTCGGCATTACCCTTGCGGTTATCGCCCTTATCGGTTACTCCGCCATGGCGGGCGTGCTCGGCGGCGGCGGCCTCGGCGACCTTGCCATCCGCTACGGCTACCAGCGTTTCCAGCCGGATGTAATGATTGTTACCGTTGTCATCCTGATTCTCATGGTACAGCTCATTCAGTTTATCGGCGACACGCTCAGCAAAAAACTTAACAAAACCAAATTATAATGTTATCAATTTATTTTAATTTTAATATTTTGGAGGAGGATTACTATGAAATTAAAAAGAATTTTGGCCGCACTGGCGGTTGGCACTCTGGCACTCGGCATTTTTGGCTGCGGCGGCAGCGAGAAAGCAGCGGATACTTCCGCACCCGTTAAGGTAGGCGTTACCGCAGGCCCCCATGCCGAAATTATGGACGAAGTTAAAAAACTGGCTGCCAAAGACGGCTTAAACATAGAAGTTGTGGAATTTAACGATTTTGTAACGCCGAACATTGCCTTGCAGCAGGGCGAAATTTTTGCTAACAGCATGCAGCACAGGCCTTACCTTGACGCCACGCTGAAAAAAGAACCCGGCTTTGAACTGGTTGAAGTTTTTAAAACCGTAAATTTCCCCATGGCGGTTTATTCCGATAAAATCAAAAAAGGTGAAGCCATCCCCGACGGCGCAACCATCGGCATCCCGAATGACCCTTCCAACGGCGGCAGAGCGCTTTTGCTGCTTGCCGAGCAGAAATTAATTGAAGTTAAGGATATTAACGACGTTACCACCTCCGTTGCCGATATTACCGGCAACCCGCATGGCTATAAATTCCTTGAACTTGACGCTGCCACCATTCCCCGCAGCCTGCCGGATGTAACCGTTGCCGTTATTAACGCCAACTATGCGCTGCCTGCCGGGCTGAACCCCATGACGGATTCCTTAATGGTTGAAGGCGCTGCTTCCCCGTACATCAACATTTTTGTAACCAAAAAGGAAAATGCCGCCGACCCGCGCATTAAGCAGCTGCAAAAAATTTACCAGTCCGCCGAAGTTGAAAAATTCATTAACGACCACTTTAAAGGCTCCGTTACTGTCGGCTGGAAATAAAATATTAAAAATAAAAGCGTCCCTTGCGGGCGCTTTTTGTTTGAGGTGAACCATGAAACGTATTTTGCATTTATTAGTTTTGCTTATAATCACCCTGTGCTTTATGCCCGCCGCTTATGCGGAAAGCCCCGTTGACCGCCCCGTGAACACCAGCAGGCTTGACGACATATTTACCAGACATGGCGTAAACGGAACCCTTGTAATTTATGACGTACAGAAAAACAGTTACTGGCTGCACAACGCCGGGCGTGCTGCAGAGCGTTTTTACCCCGCCAGCACTTTTAAAATTTTTAACAGCCTTATCGGTTTAAGCGAAGGCGTTATTAAAGATGCAGACGAAGTTTTTTACCGTTACGATGGCGCGCCCGTGTACCTTGAAAGCTGGAAAGCCGACGCCAGCCTGCGCAGCGCCATAAAGCTTTCGCAGGTGCCAGCCTATAAAGAACTTGCGCGCCGCATCGGTACAGAACGCATGCAGGCCAACATTAAAAAGCTGCACTACGGCAACGAAAGTATCGGCAGTAAAATCGACAGTTTCTGGCTGGAAGGACCGCTTAAAATCAGCGCGCTGGAGCAGGTTAAGCTGCTGACCAAACTTGCCCGCGGGCAATTACCCTATCCGCAAAAGGCGCAGCAGCAGGTTTGCGATATTACCGTTTTAAAACAGACGGACGCTTACACCCTGCACGGCAAAACCGGCTGGGCGACAGATAATATTGCCGTGCCCGTGGGCTGGTTTGTAGGCTGGGTGGAAGCCAAAGGCAAACTGTATGTTTTTGCGCTGAACATGGACACGCCGGAGGCGAAAGACCTGCCGCTGCGCGAAAGCATTGCCCTGGAGTGCCTTACAACTTTAAAACTTTTATAAATTTGTTTATAATTAAAGTAAGCAGTTTTTGAAAGAAGGGATACTATGGCATATTTAGGCGAAGATATTAAAAAACTCGGTTTTGGGCTGATGCGCCTGCCGAAAATTGGCGAGGCCATCGACATTGAACAGACCAAAAAAATGGTAGATATATTCTTGGAAGCAGGCTTTACCTATTTTGATACGGCGTGGGCCTACCCCGGCAGCGAAGACGCTATCCGCCAGGCACTGGTAGAACGCTACCCGCGCGAAAAATTTCAGCTGGCAACCAAAAACGCCGCCTGGATTAACTGCAAAACGCGCGAAGAAGCAGTTAACCAGTTTGAAACCAGTTTAAAACAAACCGGCGCAGGTTATTTTGATTTTTACCTTCTGCACAACCTCGGCGAAAGCCGCAGCAAATATTTTGACGATTACAATATGTGGGACTTTGTGCAAGAGCAAAAAGCCAAAGGGCTGATTAAGCACGTTGGTTTTTCGTTCCACTCCACGCCGGAAGAACTGGACGCCATTTTAAACGCCCACCCCGAAATGGAATTTGTGCAGCTGCAAATTAACTATGCCGACTGGGATTACCCCGCCGTACAGAGCCGCCGCTGCTACGAAGTTGCACGCAAACACGGCAAGCCCGTTATCATTATGGAACCGGTTAAGGGCGGCATGCTCGCCAATCCGCCGGAAAGCGTACAGAAAATTTTAAAAGACGCCGAACCGGAAATGTCCGTAGCAAGCTGGGCCATCCGCTTTGCTGCACATCTGGAAGGCATTATTACCGTGCTCAGCGGTATGAGCAATGTTGAGCAGATGCAGGACAACCTTTCTTACATGAAGGATTTTAAAGGCCTTACCGCCGCCGAAGAAGCAACGCTGAAACAGGCGCAGGAGGCACTGGCAAAAATTCCGCTCATTCCCTGCACCACCTGCAACTACTGCGCCAAGGTCTGCCCCATGAATATCGGCGTAAGCGGCAGCTTTACGGCAATGAACTATTACACGCTGTATAAGGATTTGGCCGCTGCCAAACACCAGGAAAACTGGCTGGTTACAGGCCACGGCAAAAAGAAAGCATCCGAATGCATTAAATGCGGCGCGTGCGAAAAAGCCTGCCCGCAGCATATTAAAATCCGCGAAGAACTGGTAAAGGTTACTGAAACCCTGGGCTGATATGTTAAAACAGAAGCATCCGTTTTATAAACGGATGCTTTTTTATGTGCTTCGGCAGAATTTTGTGATATAATGGGAACGCTTAATAAATTTTACCCTGTTTTAAGGAGCAGCTATGAGCCGTAAACCTTTTGTGCCCGCAGCCCTTTTGGGCAAGCTGTGGCGCTGCATAATAGAATTTGAAATGCTGAAGGAAGGCGACCGCGTGCTGATAGGCTTAAGCGGCGGCAAAGACAGTATGTTTTTAACGGCCGCGCTGGCCGAAGTGCAGCAGTATGCGCCTTTTAAGTTTGACCTTGCCTGCTACACGGTTGATACCATGTTCAGCAGTGATTTTCCCAAAGCTGATTTGGAAAGCTTCTGTGCGCAGTACGGGCTTAAACATTACAGCAGCAAAGTTGATGTTACAGAAGCATGGCAGCACCGCACCAACACGCCGTGCTTTACCTGCGCTTATTTCCGCCGCGCTGCCACCAACCGCACGGCGCTGGAGCTGGGCTTTAACAAAGTTGCCTGGGCGCATCACCATGATGACGCCGTGGAAACCTTCTTTTTAAACCTTGTTGCCAGCGGCCAGCTTAAAACCTTTCTGCCGGTAACACCGCTTTCACGCACGGGGCTTACCTTAATACGCCCGCTTTTATATTACCGTGAGGCGGAAATCATCAATATGGTTGACGAACTTAACCTGCACCCGCTGAAAAACCCCTGCCCCTACGACGGCCACACCAAACGCCAGGAAGCCAAAGAACTGCTGCGCTCGCTGCAGGGCTTCAACGCCGAAGCGTACGACCATCTGGCAGCAGCCATGCGTTTTGCCAATACCGAACTTTGGCCTGCCAAATGCGGCAAAACGGAGCTGGCAGATAAATTCCACGCATTTTGGCAGCAAAAGCGCAAAAACAGGCAGGAATAACGCCGCCCGCAGCGAATATACTTTTTTGTATGACATTTTGACCGGAGGTTTTTTATGACAGTAAAAGAGTTTAAACATGATTATTTCAGCTTTAAAGGACGCTTGAACCGCAAGCCCTTTTTAATGCGCCTGATGATGCTTGGCGCCATCAGTATCTTTTTTGTTTTAATCGTTATCAACGCCGAACCACACCTTAAGGAAGACCCCGCGCATTTTGCCACCAACGTGCGCAAATCGCTGGTGTTCTGGGTTTATTATATTCCGCTGATTATCGCCAGCATTTCGCTCGGCGTGCGCCGCCTGCACGACCTTAATTTAAGCGGCTGGTGGATGCTTCTTGGTTCCGGCGCGCTTTTAAGCACCGTAAACACCGGCAATACCGCCATTGACCTTGCAGCGGCAATTTTATTTTACATTGCCCAGCTTTTCAATCTGTTCCTGATTTTCTTCCGCGGCACCAAAGGTCCTAACCGTTTCGGCGAAGACCCCGTACCCCAGCCCGTAAAAGAAAAGAAGAAAACCAAAGAAGAACGCCGCGCCGAAGCCAAGGCACGCAAAGAAGCTGCCGAAGCAGAAAAACGCGCCGATGAAGAACTGGAACGCGAGATTGCCGAAGCGCATCCCGACTGGGACGAATACGACCGCTATGACGCCATGCAGGAGGCCAAAGCCAAACGCGAAGCCGAAAAAACAGCGGCAGAAGTTAAAGGCGGCACTGAAAACAAAGAAAGCAAATAAATTTATAAAAAATCCCGCCAAAAGCGGGATTTTTATTTTATGCGTATTTTGTTTTAAACTATTGTATAAATTTGGTGCTGCTGCGCCTCACCAGGCCAGTACCTCCACGCCGGTGTCGGTAACAAGCACCGTGTTTTCCCACTGGGCCGACATGCTGCCATCCTGCGTATAAACAGTCCAGTCATTTGAAGCATCAATAAACACATCGCGGCGGCCGGCGTTAATCATCGGCTCAACCGTAAATACCATGCCCGGCACCATCAGCATGCCGGTATTTTTTTTGCTGTCGTGGCACACAAAAGGTTCTTCGTGGAAATCAACACCGACGCCGTGCCCGCCAAATTCCGTTACCACGCTGTAACCGTGCTTGCGTGCAAACGGGGCAATGGCAGCGCCGATATCGCCGATAAAGGCCCACGGCTTGCAGGCTTCCACGCCGCGGCGCATGCATTCTTTGGTAATGGCAACCAAATCCTGATTCGGTTTGGAAACCTTGCCAATCATAAACATACGCGAAGCATCGGCGTAATAGCCGTTGTAAATAGTGGTTACGTCAACGTTAACAATGTCGCCGCTTTTAAGCACCGTTTTATCGGGAATGCCGTGGCAAACCTGGTCATTAACCGAAGTACAGATGCTTTTCGGGAAGCCGTAAAAACCGAGGCAGGCCGGAATGCCGCCGCTCTTGGTAATAAAATCATACGCCAGCGCGTCAATTTCTTCCGTCGTCATGCCGGCTTTAATTTTCTGGGCAATCAAATCAAGGCAAGCATTGTTAATTTTGGCTGCCGCGCGGATGCCTTCAATCTGTTCCGGCGTTTTTATCATATCCATATCGGGAACTTCGCAGCCTTTAGCCTTGAATTCGGCTATTTTTGCTTTTATTACTTCAATATCCATAAAAATCTCCTTTAATACAAATTTAATTTTATAGTGCTATTATAACACATATAACATAAAGTAACAGCACAAAGTCAGCTTATGCTTACAAATTATTTTTCTATTATTTTTTGTTTCTTTATGTTAAAATATTGTTAGTTTTTGTATAAGGAGGAGCCGATGGAAGCTATTTATTCCAACATTGCCGATTTTATCCTGCATTTTGACCGTTACCTGCCCGTTGTTATGGAAGCCTACGGGCACTGGATTTACGCATTTTTGTTCATTATTGTTTTTTGTGAAACAGGGCTTGTGGTAACGCCGTTTCTGCCGGGCGATTCGCTTTTGTTTGCCTGCGGCGCGCTGGCGGCATCCGCCGAAGGGCTCAGCCTGCCGCTTCTGGCCGTTATTTTCCTTGTGGCTGCAATTACCGGCGACGCCTGCAACTACGAAATAGGCAGGCACCTGGGGCATAAAATACTTGCCGCCAATTCAAAGCTGATTAAGCCGGAGTACGTAAAAAAAGCCGAAGATTTTTACGCCAAGCACGGCCACAAAGCTATTTTCCTGGCCCGTTTTGCCCCAATCGTGCGCACCTTTGCGCCTTTTGTAGCAGGCATCGGCACCATGCACTACCGCACCTTTGCCATTTACAATGTCAGCGGCGCCTGCACCTGGGTATTTTTATTCCTCGGCGGCGGCTACTTTTTCGGCAACATTCCGTTTATCAAACAAAACTTTTCATATGTAACCATGGGCATTATTCTGTTTTCGCTTACCCCGATTATTTTTGAGGTTATCCGCAGCAGGCGTGCCAAATAACGAAAGAAGGCTGAAAGATGTATTATTTTACCAGTGACTACACTACCGGCTGCACGCCGGAAATTTTAGAAGTTTTGGGAGCAACCAATCTTGAAGAAACAGCAGGCTACGGCGAAGACGCATACTGCGAAGCTGCCCGCGCACTGATTCAGAAAGAATGCGGCCACCCGGATGCGGACGTTTATTTTATGATGGCAGGTACGCAGACCAACCTGACGATTATCTCCGCCTCCCTGCGCCCCTTCCACGGCGTTTACGGCACTGCGCGCAGCCATATTAACACGCACGAAGCAGGCGCTATTGAACGCAGCGGCCACAAGGTGCTTGTAGTACCCGACGATGACGGCAAAATTACCGCTGCCCAGATTGCTGCCGAACAGGAAAAATACCTGCACGACCCCAGCCGCGAGCATATTGTAATGCCTAAAATGGTTTACATTTCGCAGCCTACGGAAACCGGCACGCTGTACAGCAAAAAGGAACTGGAAGATTTATACGCCGTATGCAAGCAGTATAATTTATACCTGTTTATTGACGGTGCACGCCTCGGTTACGGGCTTACTTCGCCCGCCTGCGATTTTACCATGCAGGACATTGCCAATAACTGCGACGTGTTCTACATTGGCGGCACCAAATGCGGCATGCTGTTCGGCGAAGCGGCAGTTATTTTAAACCCTGCCATTAAAGAAGATTTTATTCCGCTGATGAAACAGTGCGGCAGCGTACTTGCCAAAGGCCGCCTGCTTGGCATTCAGTTTGAAGCCATGTTCACCAACGGTTTATACTACCGTATCTGCAAACAGGGCATTGATACTGCCATGCAGATTAAAGCCGTGCTTAAAGAATGCGGCTTTGAATTCTTGAGTGATTCACCAACCAACCAGCAGTTTATCATCATCACCAAAGAAATGTACGAAAAAATAAACAGCCATTTTAAACTCGGCCTTTATGAAAACCTGCCTGACGGCAGAGTAGCTGCCCGTATCTGCACCAGCTGGTCCACATCGCAGGATGCTGTTGACAAGCTGTGCAAGTTTATTAAAGAATTGTAAGAACAGCTATAATGTTTTAGCAAAAGGTTTATATTAATGCGGTCATGTAAAAATGCTGCGGCTTCTCCGATTCCGTCCGGGCTTTGCGGCCGGACTCCCGAAGATTGTAACTAAAAATTTCAGCCGCCGCAGTTTTTATTTATGACCTTATAATAATAAACCTTTTGCCCTAACTTCACATCGCTGCATCAAGATAAATATTTTGTTTGAACAAATGTAATAAGCAGAAAAATTATAACTAAAACTTATATTATACGCAAAAACACCGTTGTAAAAGCGGTGTTTTTTATTTGCAACGTATTTTGTTATTATATTTTGCTGCGCTACTTTTTGCTCCACAGCCATATTTCGCGGCATATCCAGATAATGAACACGCCGCAGAAATCAAGCACAATATCGGTAACCTGCGCCGTACGCCCCGGCACCGAAAGCTGAATGTACTCATCCGCTACGGCAACGGCCAGCCCCAAAAACAGGATATAGCCGGACGCCACGCGATTGGACACACGCCAGCTGATAAAGGTATTAACCATAATCATTGCCAGAACGGCAAATTCCACAAAATGTGCCAGCTTGCGCAGGCGTGCCTCCAGACGGCCTACCGGCATCGGGTCGCCGATAGCGGCATACAGGCTGTCAAGCCACTTGGCAAGCAGCCCGCTTGCTTTGTATGAAGTTTCCGCAGGCAGCGAAGAATTAAAAAATATAAAACCTGCAAACAGCACTAACAGCAGCAGCCATAAAAATTTTTTCATTTATACGCGCCGCCCTGTTACTGATTGCGTGTAAGCAAATCCATTACCATCATGTTGCTTACAACGCCAATGCCGCCCGGTACCGGAGTGTAAGCCGAGGCTTTGCCTACAACGGCAGGGTCAACGTCGCCCACCAGTTTGCCGTCAACGGCGTTAATGCCAACGTCTACAACAACCGCGCCTTCTTTAATCATATCGGGCGTTACAAAGCAGGGTTTGCCTACTGCCGCAACGATAATATCCGCCTGGCGGGTAATTTCGGCAATGTTTTTGGTTTTGCTGTGGCAGATGGTAACGGTGGCATTTTTGTTTAAAAGCAAATTGGCAACCGGTTTGCCTACAACATTGCTGCGGCCGATTACAACGGCATGTTTGCCTTCCAGTTCAATGCCGTAATGTTCCAAAGTTGCCATGCAGGCACGCGGCGTGCAGGGTGACATTTTACCGTAGCCAAGGTACATATCGCCAACGTTTTTCACGTTCAGGCAATCCACATCCTTGCTTGCGGTAACTGCCGCGCCGATTGTATCGCTGTCCAGCGGTTTGGGCATCGGCATCATCGGCAGTACGCCGGTAACGTAACGATTGTGGTTCATGCGGGCAATGTCGCGCAGCAAATCTTCCTGTTTGGTATCGGCAGGATATAAAAGTTCTTTAACATAAATGCCCATGCTTTCAGCAAGTTTCATTAAACGGTCTTTGTAAACGTGCGAAGCCGGGTCATCGCCAACAACAATAATTGCCAGCGTTACTTTACGCCCTTTGCCAAGCGCATTGGCCACACGCTGCATAATGGTTTCGCGGTAAGCATCGGCAACGGGTTTTCCCCTCATAATCAAAGTTTCCATAACAGTTCTCCTTAAAACAGTCCGCTTATTACGCCGTCGTCGCTTACGTCAATTTTTTCGGCGGCAGGAACTTTCGGCAGGCCCGGCATGGTCATAATATCGCCGGTTAATACTACCACAAAGCCTGCACCGGCTGCGATACGGCAGTTTTTAATGGTAATTTCAAAGCCTTCCGGGCGGCCCAGAAGTGCCGGGTCATCCGAGAAGGAATACTGGGTTTTGGCCATGCAGACAGGCAAATGCCCATAGCCCATTTTTTCAAAGTCCTTCAAAGCATTGTTTGCTTCTTTGGTGTAGTTTACGCCCACTGCACCGTAAATCTTTTTGGCAATGGTTTCAATTTTTTCTTTCAGGCTCAGTTCTTCGCCGTACAGAAGTTTAAAATCGGCTTTGCCGCTTGTTGCCAGCGCCACAACTTCTTTTGCCAGTTCAATGCCGCCTTCGCCGCCTTTGGCAAATACTTCCGAAAGCGCAACGTTTACGCCGTGTGCGGCGCAGTGGCTGCGGATAGCTTCCAGTTCCTCCGGGGTATCCTGTGCAAAGGCGTTAATGGCAACAACCAGAGGCAAACCGTACTGTTTAATGTTTTCGATATGCTTTTCAAGGTTGACAATGCCGCGTTTTACAGCTTCCACATCCGGAGTAGCAAGGTCTGTTTTCGGCACGCCGCCGTGCATTTTAAGCGCGCGTACGGTTGCAACCAGCACAACTGCATCCGGTTTTAAACCGGCATAACGGCATTTAATGTCAAAGAATTTTTCCGCGCCCAAATCTGCACCGAAGCCTGCTTCCGTAATGGTGTAATCGGCAAGCTTGAGCGCCGTTTTGGTTGCCATTACGCTGTTGCAGCCGTGGGCAATATTGGCAAACGGGCCGCCGTGGATAATGGCAGGCACATTTTCCAGAGTCTGTACAAGGTTCGGTTTTACAGCATCTTTTAACAGTGCCGCCATTGCGCCCTGTGCTTTAAGCATACCTGCGGTAATGGGGTTGCCGCTGTAATCGTAAGCCACAATAATTTTGCTCAGGCGTTCTTTTAAATCGTGCAGGCCGGTTGCCAGGCACAAAATAGCCATAACCTCCGAAGCTACGGTAATATCAAAGCCGTCCTGGCGCGGTACGCCGTGCGCTTTGCCGCCAAGGCCGACAACTATGTTGCGCAGTTCGCGGTCATTCATATCAACAACGCGTTTCCACACAATGCGGCGCGGGTCGATATTAAGCGCATTGCCCTGCTGAATATGGTTGTCAAGCATAGCTGCCAGAAGCATATGGGCAGATGTTATGGCATGAAAATCGCCTGTAAAATGCAGGTTAATGTCCTCCATAGGCACAACCTGAGAATAGCCGCCGCCTGCTGCGCCGCCCTTAATGCCCATGCAGGGGCCGAGCGAAGGTTCGCGCAAAGCAACGATAACTTTTTGCCCGATTTTGGCAAGCCCCTGTGCCAGCCCTACCGTAGTGGTGGATTTGCCTTCACCGGCAGGGGTCGGGGTAATGGCCGTAACCAGAATAAGTTTTCCGTCAGGCTTATCCTGCACTCTTTTAATTAAATCCATGGAAAGTTTTGCCTTGTAACGGCCGTATAACTCAATATCTTCCTCACCGATGCCGAGTTTTCCGGCAACCTCAGTAATGGGCAGCATATGCGCCTTTTGAGCAATTTCAATATCCGATAACATCTTGGTACCTCCCTTTTCTGCACTTAAATAACTATATCTTTGTTTTATTCTCTGCCGGAGTGCCTTTTTCCTTCCGGGAGAGATAAATTATTCGAACCATATTTCCAGTTTTGTGCCTTCCGCGGCAACAGTCCCCGGCGGCAGCGACTGCTTTTTCGCCCTGCCGCTGCCGTAAGGCACCAGCACCAGATGCCCGCGCTGCACCAGTTCTGCCGTCTGGCGCATGTCAAGCCCGGTAAAATCCGGTATTTTTACTTTGTTGTCCGGCAAAAATTCCATTACCGGCACTTTAACGGCTTTGGCCCTGTCTTTGGCATCTTCCTCAAACGAAGGCAGCCCTTCGTGCGTGCTCGGCTGAATGCCTTTGGCAACAAGTATCTGCTGCAAAGTATCTTTAAATACCGGCGCCGATACCTGCGAACCGTAAAACGCGCCCTGCGGCGTATCAAGCATTACCAGCATCGCATACTGCGGATTGGCTGCCGGTACAAAGCCTACAAAAGACGCTATGTATTCACCCGGGGCATAGCCGCCCTGCTCGGCAAGTTTTTCTGCCGTGCCGGTTTTGCCCGCAATCTGATAGCCCGCAATATGCGCCGGTTTGCCGCCGCCCTCACTGACTACTTTTTCCATCATCATGCGCATCTGCCCGGCAACGTCTTCGGTAATAACACGGCGCACAACCTTCTTCTGCCCCTGGCGCAGCACGCGCCCGTCAGGCATTACAATTTTATCAATAATGTAAGGTTCCAGAAGTTCGCCGCCGTTGGCAATGGCGCAGATGGCGCGCAGCATTTGCAGCGGCGTTACGGCAATGCCCTGCCCGATGGCCATGGTGGCAATATCAGGCTCGTACATATCTTCCGGCCTGTACAAAATGCCGCTTTCCTCGCCAGGCAGTTCAATGCCAGTCGGCTGACCAAAGCCGAACTTTTTGCTGTAATCAATCATCTGGTTTGCGCCGAGCTGCATGCCCAGCTGCACCATGCCGGTGTTGATGGAGTATTTAATAATATCCTCAAAGGGCACCTGCCCGCGTCCTTCTCCGTCCCAGTTGCGGATAACGCGGTCGGCAATTTTAATGCTGCCCTTATCCTCAAACACGGTCTGCGGTGTAATGATGTTTTCACTCAGCCCCATGCAGCCTACAATCGGTTTAAAAACAGAACCCGGCTCGTAAATAATGGAAATTGCCCTGTTCGTCCACGTGGAAACGGGGTATTCGCCAAAATCGTTAGGGTCAAAGGTCGGGCGCGAAGCCATGCCCAGTACCGCTCCGGTATGCGGGTCCATCAAAATGGCTGCCGCCGCGCGCGATTTGGTTTCCTTCATAGCTCGGTCAAGCGCGTCCTCCAGCACAAACTGAATTTTGCTGTCGATAGTAAGGTACACCGTCGGCATATTCTGCGGGCGCATGTCTTCCATACTAGATTCGCCTATAGGATTGCCTACCGCATCAGTAGTCTCTTGCATTTCTTTACTGCGCGCTTTAATTATGGAATCCATTGCCAATTCGATACCCGATAATCCAACATCATCAGTACCAACAAACCCTAAAACTTGTGCTGCCATTGTACCTTTAGTATAATAACGCTTACTTTCTTCTAAAAAATGCAACCCCGGCAAATTATTTTCCTTGATAATAAGCTGTACCTTTTCAGCCATTTCAGGTGATAAAGTACGTTTAATCCATACAAATCGTGCACCTTCAATAGTAAAATCACTATAAAGACTTTCAGCGCTGATGCCAAGCGGTGCAGCCAGTAAATCTGCCGCCAGACGCTTAACATTACGACCTGATTTAGCAGCATCACTCTCTGGATGATCCTCCATTGCAACTGGGTCAGCATACAAAGATTTTGACATAATACTAACAGCCAGTTCTTCACCATCACGGTCAACAATAGCCCCTCGCGGAGAACTTACTATATTTATACCCATAGTTTGGCTTATAGAAAGTTCTGCCATATCACTTCCATGTACTAATTGAATCCAAACAAGTCGTCCTACTACAATCAAAACACCAAGAAAAATAAACTTACACAGACGCCAAAATCTTTTTTTCCCATCACGAAGATAAAAAGTTTTTCTCATTTACGCCACCCCCTGCGCCTTAAATCAGAGGTTGGCATAATAGGCGGCATTCCGGCTTCACGCAGCATTTCCTCTCGTTTTTCTCGTTTAACTTCGTTATTATATACGGAAAGTACTAATCCTAACGCCGCAAGCGATACTACCATGGAAGTGCCGCCGTAACTTATAAACGAAAGCGGCACACCAATAACAGGAAGTACACCACAAACCATCAGCATATTGGCGAAGGCTTGTCCTACAACCAGCAAACTTACACCAGATACCAGCATAAACCCTTCTTCGTCATGACAAATATTAGCAACTCTTATTAGAACCATACCCAATATTATAAATAAAAGTATTAAAAACAATGCACCTATAAAGCCCCATTCCTGACAGTAAATGGCAAAGGCAAAGTCGGTATGCGATTCCGGCAAATAAAAGAATTTACCAGTACCTTGCCCCCACGGCAAACCATGTATCCCACCGCTACCAATAGAAATAATAGATTGTACAATTTGATATCCTGTGTCAGTAGGGTCACGCCACGGGTCAAACCATGCCACAATTCTGTTAATACGGTACGGTTCATCAAATATCATTACCACTACTCCCATAACAGCAGTTATAGCAATACCGAAAAAGGTTAGCATAGACATCCCGGCAATAATATACATAAATACAGGTAACGCCATAATTATTGCAGCTGTCCCCATATCAGGTTGAATATATACAAGTCCGGCAAAAGGTATTGCTAATGAAATAGATCTGATTCCAGGATAATTATATATTGTAGCCGGTATATGTTTCTTCATCCTTCTGCCAAGATCCCCTGCACATACCATGATCATGGCAAGTTTTGCAAGTTCTGATGGCTGTAAACTAATCGGCCCGATGTATAACCAACGTTGAGCACCTTTAGTAGTAACACCTATAAATTCAACTGCAACTAATAATGCCAAAACTAATATATAAACGAATCCTAAAAAATGCGGTTGTAACCAAATATGGTAATCTACTTTACTAATACCAAGCATTACCATAAAACCTAATATACTAAATATAACATAGCGTTTTAAATAAAAATATCCGTCGCCGAACATATCCGTCGCTTCAACAAAACTGGCGCTGAAAACATTAATGCAGCCTATCGCCAAAAGCATCAGCGTAATCCATATTACTGCGTCACGCGGATTGTCCCAGATAAAAAAGTGTTTCTGCATAAATGCCTCTACTTAAACACAACTTCGCAAAAATTAATGGGCGTGCCCAAAGCGCTGAACTTCTGCTCATACTCCGTCTGCACTTCGTTCTCGTACTCCGAATGGTGCAAATCGTAGCTCAGGGCAATAATCTCCAGCCCAAACTCCTTAAACTCCTCTACCGAAAAATCAAACAGAGCCCTGTTGTCCGTTTTAAAGCGCAGGTGCCCGCCGCTGCCCAAAAGCCTCTGGTATTTTGCCAGAAAATTTCTGTGCGTAAGGCGGCGTTTGGCGTGGCGCGCCTTCGGCCACGGGTCGCTGAAATTCAAATACAGTTCCTTTATTTCGCCCGGCTCAAACCAGTCCTCCAGCTGCTCTGCGTTAGCGCAGATAACAACGGCGTTTTCCAGCTTGTTATCCATAATGTACTTGCCCGGGTAATATGAAATGTCGTGCTGCGTTTCCACTCCTATAAAAGCCTTTTCCGGGTGCAGTTCCGCCATGCCGGTTAAAAAGCGCCCCTTGCCGCAGCCAATCTCAAGGCACAGGCGCTTTCCGGGAAAACGCTCCTGCCAGTGCCCTTTATAATCCTCCAGATTGTGCATCAGCACATATTTATCCTTTAATTCTTCCATTGCAGTTTCAATCCATGGCTTTTTTCTTAAACGCATAACTACCGTCCTTTATAAAAATTTACATCTATTAATTATACCATATCTTAACGCATTTTTTGCATAAAACATTTTAATTTGGCAGGCACATCCGCCCCTGCGGATATTTGACGAAGCGCCGCCGCGGTGCTATATTAAATTTGTAAGGGCACACGCCCCCAAAGGAGGTTTTAAATATGAACGAAGCAATGAACAACCTTTTAACCAGAAGAAGCTGCCGCAAATATAAACCCGATATGCTGCCGCAGGAAGTGCTTGACGGAATTTTAAAGGCAGGCACCTACGCCGCCAGCGGACACGGCACGCAAAACCCAATTATGATTGCCGTTACCGATAAAGAAATGCGCGATAAATTAAGCAAATTAAACGCTAAAATTTTTGGCAAGCCCGATATTGACCCGTTTTACAGCGCACCAGTTGTTGTTATTGTACTGGCTGATAAAAAATATCCCACTTACGTTTACGATGGCAGCCTTGCCATGGGCAATTTAATGCTTGCCGCCCACGCGCTCGGCGTTGCCAGCTGCTGGATTCACCGCGCCAAAGAAGAATTTGAACTGCCGGAAGGCAGGGAAATTTTAAAACAGCTCGGCATTGAAGGCGACTACGAAGGCATAGGCCACTGCATTTTAGGATATGCAGACACTCCTGAACCGCAGGCTGCACCGCGCAAGGAAAACCGCGTTTATTACATTAAATAGCCTTTGCAATTTACCCAGAATTTACAAATACCCGGCACGTTTTAACGCCTGCCGGGTATTTTTTGCCTTTAATACCGCGAAAAACGGCTAAAAAACAAGTTACGCCCCTTTACAGTGGTCAGTGCGGAAGCATTGGCAAACCAAAGCCCAAAATTACCCCATAAACGCCAATTTATGCCGATATAACCTTTTGAACGCGCCCGAATATATGATACAATTAAAAAAATATTGCTATTAGAGCGGAGGTGACTGTTTCCCAAGCGGAAACACATTATTTGGATTATTTCGTCATAATTTTAAACATCATTGTAATTTTATTTCTGGTAGCGCTTAACGGTTTTTTCGTGGCATCAGAATTTTCTATCGTTAAAGTGCGACCTTCAAGGCTCGACACTTTAATTAAAGAAGGCAGCAAAAGCGCGGTTTACGCGCGCCAGGTAACGGAACACCTTGACGCCTACCTTTCCGTAACGCAGCTTGGTATTACCCTTGCCTCGCTCGGCCTTGGCTGGATTGGCGAACCTGCCGTTGCCAAAATGCTGGAACCGGTATTTGCCCTGCTTAAACTGCCGCCGCAGCTTGAACACACACTGGCCTTTGTGGTAGGCTTTTCCGTAATTACCGCCCTGCACATTGTACTTGGCGAACTGGTGCCGAAATCGCTTTCCATACAAAAAACGGAAGCCATTGTTTTATTTGTTGCGCGCCCGCTGATTATGTTCGACAAGCTGATGTACCCGGCCGTATGGTTTTTAAACCACGTTGCCAACTGGACTTTGCGCCGCATGGGCATCAGCGCCGCCAGCGAAGCAGAAGAAGCGCACAACGAAGAAGAAATCCGCATTTTGATGGAAGAAAGCTATAAATACGGCTATATCGACAAAAGCGAGCTTACCTATCTCGATAACGTTTTTGACTTTTCCGAACGCAGTGCCGGCGAAATCATGGTGCCCCGCACCGATATGATTTGCCTGTACCTTGAAGACAGCTTCGATGAAAACATCAAAACAGCGCTGACGGAACGCATGACGCGTTACCCCATCTGCAACGAAGATAAAGACCATATTATCGGCTTTCTGCACATTAAAGATTTGCTGCGCGCCCTTAACGACGGCCAAAAGCCCGACTTAAGCACACTGGCCCGCGACGTGCTGGAAGTGCCTGTTTCCATGCCTATCAGCAACCTGCTGCGCCTTTTGCAGAAGGAACGCAAACAGCTTGCCATTTTGATTGACGAATACGGCGGCACCGCCGGTATGGTAACTATCGAGGACATTCTTGAAGAAATCGTCGGTGAAATACAGGACGAATTTGACGAAGAACGCCCCGAAGTGGAAGAAGAAACCGATAAAAGCTATTCCGTTGACGGCAAAATGCTTTTGGAGGACGTTAACGACCTGTTCGGGCTTGAACTTGACGACAGCCAGTGCGATACCATTGGCGGCTGGGTTTACACGCAGCTTAACACGCAGCCGCAGATAGGGCAGACCGTTAAACTGCCCAAAGCGGAAATTACCGTTGAAGAAGTGGAAGCCCTGCGCATTACCCGCCTGAAAATAAAACTCTTAAGTGCGCTCAACAGCGTTAACCAGGGCATGCTGGACGAACATTTGAATAAGGATTAATACCTGATAAAAAACGGTACCTTTTTACGGGTACCGTTTTTTTATTGCTCTTATTCAGCTTTTGTAATTTTATTTTTTCTTTTCTGCCGAGGCAATAACGGCTTCGGCAAGTTCTTTAAGGGTTATGCGGCGGTTCATGCTGTACTGGCGCATTTTGCTGTATGCTTCGTCCTCCGTAAAGCCGTGTGCCGCCATTAATATGCCTTTGGCGCGGTCAAGCAGCTTGCGTGTTTCAAGGCTTTCGCGCAAACCGGCAAGTTCGCTGTCCATCTTCTGGTATTCCTTAAAGCGGGCAATGGCTACCTGCATGGTGGCAAAAAGCTGTTCTTCGCGCACCGGCTTAACCAGATATGCCATTACGCCGCTGCTGTTGGCGCGCTCAACCACATCCTGCTGGCTGTAAGCCGTTAAAAGAAGCACCGGCGCAATATGCTGGCCGGTAATAATTCCGGCTGCCGTAATGCCGTCCATCTTCGGCATTTTCACGTCCATAATAACCAAATCAGGCTTTAAGCGCCGGGCAAGCTCCACGGCTTCTTCGCCGTCAGATGCTTCGCCAAGCACCGTATGCCCCGCTTCCGTCAGCATTTCGCGCAAATCCAGGCGGATTAACGCTTCGTCATCGGCAATAATAATTTTTAACCCTTCCATTTTTATCCCCCCAAAGGTATTGCTACTTCGGCGCAGGTTCCTCCCTGCGGCCTGTTTTCTATTTTAAAAGTTCCGTGTAAATCGGCTTCGGCCATGGTTTTAATAATGCGCAGGCCCAAGCTGCTCTGCGGCACGCCGTTAAAGCCCGGCGGCAGGCCGTTGCCGTCGTCGCATACGGTAAGGCGGCATCCGCTTTCTGTTTTTTTCAGCTCCACGCTGATGACGCCCTGCGTGCGCCCTGTAAAGGCATGGTCAAAGCAGTTTTGGAGCATTTCGTTTAATACCAGTGCCATGCTGGTTGCTTTTTCCGAAGGAATAACAACGTTATCGGCACTGAATTCGGTTGTAAGGCGCAATTCCGGCGCAGCCATGCCGCTGAGCACCGCTTTGTAAATTCCCTGCGCCACCGCTGCCATATCCACCGTGCCGCTGCCCTGCTGCGCCAAAAATTCGTGCACAACGGCAATGCTGTTTACGCGGCTGATGCAGTCGCGCAGCACGCTTTTGGTTTCGTCCGCTTTGGCGCGGCGCATTTGCAGGCGCAAAAGGCTGGCAATGGTTTGCAGGTTGTTTTTTACACGGTGGTGTATCTCTTTAATTACCGCCGCTTTAACAAGCAGTTCTTCATCACGCTTTTTCAGTTCGGTAATATCGCGCAAAATTACAATGGCATAGCTTGCTTCCGCCGTGCCGCCGACAGGCACCACGCGCATGGCCAAAAGCATGCCGCGCAGTCGGATTTCCTTGCCTTCGGCCGTGCCTGTTTTAAGCACCATGCCGACAAGCGGCCAGTTAATTTGTACGCTGTTAGTGCGCAGGCCGATTGGTGTTGTAATGCCTACCACCTGAAAAATATGCCGGGCAGTGGAATTGGCCGCTATTATTTTTTTATCCGCATCAACCACCATCAGCGCATCACCCGGGGCAAGGCGGCGGTAAAACTCGCTGTCCTGCTCGGGGCGTGCCGGTGTTTTTAAAAATTCAAACGCTACGTTAATAAAAATATCGTCAACGCCGCTTAAATCAAACACCACGGCGGCAAAGCATTTGCCGCGCCTGTCCTGCACGGGGTACACACGCACGCCGGCAAACTGCCCAAGGCTCAGCTCGCGTTTGCCTTCAAGCGGAACATTGCGCTGCAGGCAGCGGGCAATCAGCGGTTCTTCGCTGATGCGCACCTCACGCCCGGGCGCCAGTTCCGGCTGCTGCAAAAACTGCGTTTTGGGCATGGACTGATGGTAAACGCGCAAAAAACGTTTGTCATCAGACGCAAGGTACACTGTAATGCAGGCATGGGCAATATCGGCTGCAAAATCCATGCCCTGCCTGATAGAAGCCAGTATATTTTTCTGTTCACTGTTAAGATTTTTTAACATAGTGTTAATACCAAGTTTTCAAAAAATTTACAACATTAGTGTTTTACACCGTAATTCACAATGTTATCCACATTATGCACAGAGTTTTCCGCAATCATTAGGTGCAATTCTATGCTTTTTCACAGAGTTTTGCACGTTTTCCACAGTTTGGAGTTCACATTATAGACAGTGTTTATCCCAATTTTAAAGATGGAACAGCGTTCAAACCAAGGGGACTTTTCTCCCCGTTGATATACATAAAATAACCGCGGCAGGCAATCATCACGGCATTATCCGTGCAGAGTATCGGAGTTGGGTGAACCAGGCGCGCTCCGGCACGTTCTGCCGCCTTTGCCAGTGTATTCTGCAAGGTTTTGTTGGCCGATACGCCGCCTGCAAGTACAATTTCTTTCAAGCCAGTTTCTTTAAGGGCGTGCACGCTTTTCTGCACCAGTGCGTCCACAATGGCATATTGAAACGACGCTGCAACATCGGCGCGGTTTACTTCTTCGCCCGCCTGCTGTTTATTGTGCAGGTAGTTGATAACCGCCGATTTTAAGCCGCTGAAGCTGAATTCAAAATTGTTGCCCAGCTTGGCACGCGGGAAATCTATGGCCAGCGGGTTGCCGCCAAGCGCCAGTTTTTCTACCTCCGGCCCGCCGGGATAAGGCAGCCCCAAAACACGCGCCACTTTATCAAAGGCTTCACCGGCGGCATCGTCGCGGGTCTGGCCCAGAAGCTCAAAACTGTTGTAATCCTTTACAACCAGCAGCGCCGTATGCCCGCCGCTTACAACCAGTGCCAGAAACGGCGGCTTGAGGTCTTTATCGTTTAAAAAGTTGGCAAATACATGCCCTTCCAGATGGTTTACGCCTATCAGCGGCTTATCTGCCGCCCAGGCCAGCGCTTTGCCTGCCGAAAGGCCCACCAGCAGCGCGCCTACAAGCCCCGGCCCGTAGGTTACGGCAACGGCGTTTATTTTCTCCAGCGGCACCTGTGCTTTGGCAAGCGCTTCATCTATTACCGGCAGTACGTTGCGTATATGGTTGCGCGAGGCAATTTCCGGCACTACGCCGCCGTATTTGCGGTGAATGGGCACCTGCGAGGCAATGATGTTGCTTAAAACCTCGCGCCCGTTTTTTACAACGGCAGCGGCAGTTTCGTCGCAGCTCGATTCAATGCCGAGTATATAAATGTCTTCACTCATTGGTTTCAGCCTCCCTGTACAGCCACATAATTACGGCGTCTTCGTGGTTATCGGCATAATAGCCGGGGCGCACGCCTTCGGCGCGGAAGCCGCAGGTTAAGTACATTTTCTGCGCGGCTGTGTTGCTCTGGCGCACCTCCAGCGTTATGGCGTCGGCGCCTTCATTCCACGCAAGGTTAATCAGCGCCGCCGTAAGTTTGGTGCCCAGCCCGCGCTCGCGCTCTCCTTCGGCAACAGCTACGCGCGTAATCTGCGCTTCGCCTGCCACCAGCCAGTACCCGGCATAGCCTGTAACCTTGCCGTTTTCTTCCATAACAATGTAGGTTGTAAGGCTGTTGTTAAGTTCGTCCAGCCACATGCTTTCGTTCCACGCGTCAAAAAACGTGCTGTTTTCTATTTTGCAAACCTCTGTAATATCGCCGGCAGAAAACTGGCGGATTACTGTTTCCCGTGTTTCTGTTCCCATAGTTCTTCTGCCTCCGATTTTCTGATATAGTAAGGCTCCAGCCCGAAGATGCCGCTCTGCACTTCGGGGTTATAGGCTTTAAGCGCGGCCAGTGCCGTACCCGCTGCCTGCGGCAGGCGCAGGTATTCGGGCGCAAGGCTGCACCACCCGGGCAGCTCCATGTTTTCAAGCTTGGCACATTCGCCCAAAACAACGGCAGGCTTGCCCTGCAAGGCAAGGTTTTCCAAAAGCTGCTGTTTATTTACTACCTGCACGCTTTGCAGCTCAGCAACTTCGCCGTCCTGCCATTCGTACAGCGCCTGGTAATAATTGCCCTTTTGCGCGTCAAGAACGGGCGAAAGCACTATGCCGCTTACCGGCAGGTTATAGGCCAGTGCCAGCGGCGTTGCCACTCCCTGCAAAGGCTTTTTCCATGCGTAGGCCAGTGCTTCGGCCGTTGCCAGGCCAATGCGCAGCCCTGTAAAAGACCCCGGTCCCATGCTTACGGCAATTAAATCAATGTCTGCCTTCTGCACGCCGGTGCGCTCCAAAAGCTGTTCCAGCTGAGGCATCAGCCCTTCGGAGTGGGTCATGCCCATATTTATTTTATATTCGGCCAAAATTTTGCCGTCACGGCATAAGCCGACGGCGCAGGCTTTGGTTGACGTATCAATTGACAGTACCAGCATTTTTTTCCACTTCCCCGCAAAGTTTTTCATAGCGCGCTCCGTGCGGCTCAAAAACGAACCTGCGCCCCGCGCCCTCCAGCTCTATCTTAATATGCAGATATTCTTCGGGCAGCTCGTCAATAAACAGTTCGCCCCATTCTATTACCGTCAGCCCGTCGCCGCCGCAGTATTCGCCAAAGCCGGTGTTATAAAGTTCATCGCTGTCCTTTATGCGGTACAAATCAAAATGGCGCATTTCCAGCCTGCCGCTGTATACATTCATTATGGCAAAGGTTGGGCTGTTCACTTCGTTTATATCGGCGCCAAGCCCGGCTGCCATGCCGCGGCTTAACAGCGTTTTGCCCGCGCCAAGCGTACCGGTAAGGCAGTATACGTCGCCGTCCTGCGCCAGTGTGCCAAGCAGCCTGCCAAGCGCTTCCGTTGCCGCACTGTCGTTACAGTAAATTTCCATGTTTCATATCCTTTCGCTAAGTTCGTTGTAATGCCAAAAAGCAGTACCGGAACCTGCCGGTACTGCCTTTGTTATTTTGCTATAATATCCGTATCGCGCTCAAAGGCGTCCATCAAATCAATATGGCCTTTAATGCTGGCTTTTTTCTCGCCTTCTATTAAAAAGTTTACCTTTTTAATTTCCGGAAACTCCGTCAGCGTATTGGTTATGGCCGAAGTCAGCATCATTTCGGTATAAGAACCGGCTTCAATATTGTAAATTTCCTTGCTTAAATTTACAACGGCCACGCCTTTGTCAACCGTAAGGCTGATTATTTTTAAACCTTCCGGGAAAGCGTTAATAAGTTTATCGCTTTGCGGTTTGGTGTTTATCAGCGCTTCCAGTGCCAAAAGCGGCAGTTCTTCCTTATCACCCTTAACGGTTACTTTTTCGGCATACAGTTTTTCGGTGCCGTCAGCAGGTACGCGGTAAATTGTTACCGTATGTTCACGGCTGTCTGCAACAGCATTGGCGTCCGGCAGCACGGCGTTGTTTTCCTGCGTGCAGGCCGCGGCAAACAAAGTCATCAGTACCACGCAGAGTACTGTCAAAAATTTTTTCATCATTTTAAGTACCCTCCGTTATTTAAAATAATCTTCAATGCCATCGGCAATGGATTTTGCCAGTTTGTTGATATACCAGTTGCTGTTCATCAGTTTTTCTTCTTTGGGGTTGGAGATAAATGCCAGTTCCAGAAGGGTTGACGGCATGCTGCAGCGTTTGTTTACATAGAAGTTTGCCTTGCGTATGCCAAGGTCATCCAGCCCGAAGTTTTTAACAAGCCTGTCCTGCACGGCCTGTGCCAGACGGGCGTCGTTATTTGTTTTGGGATAATAGTAGGACGAGAAGCCGCCTACGCTTTTATTGGTAGAAGAATTGATGTGAATGCTTACAAAAGCATCGGCGTCATTGTCTTCCGCCACGTCAACGCGGGCCTGCAGTTCCTGCGAATCGCTGGCGTTAGGTCCGTAAACGTCGGTATCGCCAGTGCGCGTCATGCTCACTTTGGCGCCTTTTTTCTTCAGCAGCTCCTGCACTTTTTTGGTAATTTTAAGCGTTACGTCTTTTTCGCGCGTACCGTTAGAGCCGATTGCCCCCGGGTCGCTGCCGCCGTGCCCGGCATCAAGCGTAATCTTTTTGCCTTTCAGGCCGCCGTCAGTTTTAAAACTGCTTTTGGCAGTTTTCTTTTCTTCGGTTTTAACCGCCGTTTTTTTAGGCACGGTTACTTTGGCCGTAGTTTTGGGAGTTGTTGTTTTGGGCACCGTTGTTTTTGCCGTGCTTGTTTTGGGCACGGTTACAGGCGCTTTTGCCTTTTCGGCAGAACTATCTGCCTTGGGTATAACCACGCTCGGCGTTGCCGTTTTATCGGCGGTAATATCCACAACCAGGCGGTTGGGGCGTTTTGTTACAGGGTCGTTCTTTAAGGTAAACGCGTTGTAATCCTGCGTGCCGATAGTGCGCGCAAGAGGCAGCTTCAGCACCGTATTGCCGCCGCTTTCTCCAACGGTCATGGTTGGCACAAGCGTGCTGCGCATTTTAAAGCTGCGGGTTACTTTTTCATCAAGTTTTGCGTTAACCGTCACCAGCATGGTCTGCCCCTGAAAGCTGATATTGTAGCCGGGCGGCGAATCCAAATCCACAACGAGGCGAAGCACATTGAACCTGTCCAGCCCCCAGCGCACATCCGTTACCTCGGCCGCGTGGGCGGAGACACAGGCAAAAATACTTATTATAAACAAAAGGCAGCAGATGATTTTTTTATGCAAGCCCCGTCACTCCTTTTTGCAAAGTTTAACTAAATAATTTTATCATTTTTATAAAGTTCTGTAAACAAAAGCGCAGTTTGCCAAGGCAAATTTCACTTAAATTTCGCCGTTTTCCGCCATCCGGCGTGCTTCCGGCACAAAGGCCGCCAGTTCACCGGCAGCAAGGCCTATGCAGCCGTCTGCGGCAAGTTCGCCCGCCAGCCCGTGCAGGTACACACCGCACGCGGCGGCAGCTTCCGCTTCAATGCCCTGCGCACACAGCCCGGCAATAATGCCCGTAAGCACATCGCCGCAGCCGCCGGTTGCCATGGCAGGCGTACCGGTGGTGTTAACATATACCGTGCCGTCCGGGCAGGCGATAACAGTCGGCGCGCCCTTCAGCACCAGCACGCAGTTCCATTCTGCGGCGTATTTTTCCGCAAGTTCAATGCGGCGCACATCAACTTCGGCGGCACTTAAACCGCACAAACGCGCCATTTCGCCCGGGTGCGGCGTAAGTATTTTAGTGCATTTAAGCTGCGGCAGAATTTCTGCTTTGCGGCTTAACGCCGTCAGCGCGTCGGCGTCGATAACCGCCGTGCCTTCATAATTTTCCAGAATGTTTAAAATTACCTCGCCGGTTGCTTCGCTGGTGCCAAGCCCCGGGCCGATTGCCAAAATGTCCGATTTTGATGCTGCCTCCAGCACTTCGGCAGCGGCGCCGCCGCCCAGTACACCCGGCATACGCTCGATAAGCCCTTTTACCATTACTTCCGTAAGCTTAACCGCCAGTACCTCGCGCGAGCACAGCGGCGTGTAAAGGCTTACCAGCCCCGCGCCTGCCTTAACGGCAGCCTGCGCGCACAGCGCAGCCGCGCCCGTGTAGCCCGGCGAACCTGCCGCCACAGTTACGCGCCCCGCTTTGCCCTTATGGCAGTTGCCGCTGCGGATGGGCAGAAAATCGCGCACAATTTCCGAATCCAAAAGGTATTTATGCCCTTCTGCCTGCTCCGTTAAAGCCTCCGGCATGCCAATCGGCGCAACAACAACCTTGCCCGCAAGCTCCGCCGCCGGGTATAAGTAAAGCCCGGGCTTAGGCAGCTGCATGGTTACGGTTGCCGCTGCCTGCACTGCGTTTTCGTCCGCTTCGCCGGTATCTGCCTGCGCTCCGCTCGGAATATCCACCGCCAGCACATCCGCACGAACGCCGTTCATCAAAAGGCAGGCACGCTTGTAATTGCCGCCAAGCTCGCCCTTAAAGCCGGTACCAAGCAGCGCGTCAATCATTAAATCCGCATGGGCGGCTGCTATTTCCGCCACGTTCCAGTCACATTCTTCCTTCAGCTCCGTAACGGCAAGGCCGCTTTTGGCACAGATTTTCAGCTGCACGCCTGCCGCGCCGGCAAACTCAGCCGCCGGCGAAGCCAGAAATATTTTTACGCGCGCACCCCCGGCACTAAGCCAGCGTGCCGCCACCAGTCCGTCGCCGCCGTTGTTGCCCTTACCGGCAAACACAACCACACTTTTAGCGTATACGTCGCCGCCCAAAAGTTCCGCTGCGGTTTCTGCCGCCGCACGCCCGGCGTTTTCCATTAAAACAGCCGTTGGCAGATAAAACTCCTCCGCCGCTTTTTTATCAAGCGCTCCCATTTCATGCGCATATACAAGTTTCATTTATTATCCCTCCAGAATTACCTGCGCCATTGCCAGTTCTTTGGTATGGCTTAATGTTAAATGTATTTTTTCTGTGCCAAGCCCTTTGGCGTAATCTTTAAAATAACCGTATAAAACAAGCTGCGGCCTGCCAAGCGCGTCGTTTATAACCTCAATTTCGGTCAGCCTCCCGCCGCGCAGCCCCGTGCCAACAGCTTTTACAAAAGCCTCCTTGGCGGCAAAACGTGCGGCAAAGCTGGCGTATGCCTGCACTCCGCGCGCCATGCAGTAATCCTGCTCGCGCCGGGTAAACACACGCGCGGCAAAGCCCTTCATGCCAAGCGCTCTTTTAATGCGGCTTACCTCTGCCAAATCGCAGCCAATACCAATAATCATATAAACTCCTTTTAACTCAACACATCATTTAGCGTAAACTAATCCATATTATGCTTATTTCCATTTTTACCTGTAAAATCCTGCCCGCAAAAGTGAACTTTATGCAAAAACGCCGGTGCAGTTTCTTTGCAGGCAGCCAAAATTGCTGTATAATTGTGTTGCAGTAATTTTAAAGGAGGCTTTATCTTGTTATATAAAACCCGCGGAACCTGCTCCATAGCCATTGACGTGGAGGTAGAAAACGGCATTGTAAAACACGCGCAGTTTATTAACGGCTGCCCCGGCAATACCGCAGGCATTTCGCAGCTTGTGGCCGGTATGCCGGCAGAAGAAGTTATCCGCCGTTTGAAGGGCATTAAGTGCGGCAATAAGCCAACCAGCTGCCCCGACCAGCTTGCCCTTGCACTGGAGGAAGCGCTTAAAAGCCAAAACTAAAACCAAAACGCGCAAAACAAAAACGCCATGCGTAAAGCACGGCGTTTTTTATTTTAGTTTATGCGTTTTTTAATTGAAGCCTTTTATTCCTTACCTGCAAGGCGTTTGTAGGTTGCAAGGCGTTCTTTGGCGTCATGCTCTGTTTTTTCAAACAATGCTTCTGCCTGGTCCGGGAATTGTTTTAAGAGTGCGGAATAACGTACTTCGCCCATTAAGAATTCGCGGAAGTTGCCGGTAGGCTCCTTGCTGTCGAGAATGAACGGATTTTTACCCTGTTCCTTCAGTTCCGGGTTGTAACGGTAGTTAGCCCAGTAACCGCATTCAACAGCATGTTTTGCTTCCAGCTGGCTGTTGCCCATGCCTGCTTTCAGGCCATGGTTAATGCACGGCGAATAAGCAATAATCAGGGACGGGCCATCGTAAGCCTCTGCTTCGGCAATGGCTTTAAGGGTTTGGTTCTTATCCGCGCCCATGGCGATTTGCGCTACATAAACATAGCCGTAGCTCATGGCCATCATGCCGAGATCTTTTTTGCGGGTGCGTTTGCCGCTGGCCGCAAATTTGGCAATAGCCGCAGCCGGTGTAGCCTTGGAGGACTGGCCGCCGGTGTTGGAATATACTTCGGTATCAAATACCATTACGTTGATGTTCTCGCCGCTGGCAAGAACATGGTCAAGTCCGCCGTAGCCGATATCGTAAGCCCAGCCGTCGCCGCCGAAAATCCAGTGGCTGCGTTTTACAAAGTACTGGCCGAGGCCCGCAATTTCTTTTAAGAGTTCGTTATCGCTGTTTTCGGCAGCCAGTGCCGCTTTCAGTGCTTCAGCACGTTCGCGGGTACCATCGCTTACGTTCATGTTGTCAAGCCAGTTCTGCATTTCTGCTTTCAGTTCTTCGCTTACGGGCAGGTTCAGCGCTTCTTTTACGCGGTCAGCCACACGTTCGCGGGTATGTTTAACGCCCAGATACATGCCAAGGCCGTATTCGGCGTTGTCTTCAAACAGGCTGTTTGCCCAGCTCGGGCCGTGGCCTGCCGCATTTTTGCAGTACGGCATGGAAGGTGCGCTTGCGCCCCAAATGGAGGAGCAGCCAGTTGCGTTGGCAATCATCATGCGGTCGCCAACAAGCTGGGTAACAAGTTTGGCATACGGGGTTTCGCCGCAGCCTGCGCATGCACCGCTGAACTCAAACAGCGGCTGTTCAAACTGCACGCCTTTAACGGTGTTTTTATTCATCGGGTTCGGTTTGGGCGCAACTTTCTTCATTGCATAATCCCAGTTTTCGGTTTTGGCAAGCTGTGTTTCCAAAGGTTTCATTATAAGGGCTTTTTCCTTAGCCGGGCAAACCTGAGCGCAGTTGCCGCAGCCGGTGCAGTCCAGAGGAGATACTGCCATATGGAATTTTAAGCCTTTGGCGCCGATAGCATCCTTGCCGAGCATGCCTTCCGGAGCGTTCGCAGCTTCTTCTTCGGTCATCAGCACAGGGCGGATAACAGCGTGCGGGCATACAAACGCGCACTGGTTGCACTGAATGCATTTTTCCATCTGCCATTCCGGAACGTTGATGGCAATGCCGCGTTTTTCGTAAGCAGCGGTGCCGCTCGGGAAAGTGCCGTCCTCATGGTCTTTAAACGCGCTTACAGGCAGTTTGTCGCCTTCCATGCGGTTCATCGGCACAAGAATGTTGTCGATAAAATCATTGCCGGATTTTGCAGCTGCTTCGGTATCGGCAGCGTCAGCCCATGCTGCGGGAACATCAACTTTTACAACGGCGTTAACGCCCATGTCGATAGCGGCGTTGTTCATGTCAACAACGTCTTTGCCCTTCAGGCCATAGCTGTGTTCAACCGCTTCCTTCAGGTATTTAACAGCATCCTCCAGCGGAATAATGTCGGCCAGTTTAAAGAACGCCGACTGCATAATCATGTTAATGCGGCCGCCGAGGCCGATTTGCTGTGCAATTTTTACAGCGTCAATAATATAGAAGTTAATATCGTTTTTGGCAATATAGCGTTTAATCTGCCCGGGCAGATGTTTTTCCAGTTCTTCTGCACTCCAGTTGCAGTTAAGAAGGAAGGTTCCGCCTTTTTTCAGCCCTGCGGTAACGTCGTATTTATCAACGTAGGACTGGTTATGTACGGCTACAAAATCCGCAGCGTTGATAAGGTACGGAGCGCGGATGGGCTCTTTGCCGAAACGCAGGTGCGAAACGGTAATGCCGCCGGATTTTTTGGAATCGTAGGAGAAATAGCCCTGAGCGTACATATCGGTGTAATCGCCGATAATTTTAATTGCACTCTTGTTGGCGCCAACGGTGCCGTCGCTGCCGAGGCCCCAGAACTTGCAGCTCTTGGTGCCTTCGCCGGTAACGTCAATTTCGTGGCTGGCTGCCAGAGAAGTATTGGTAACGTCATCAACAATGCTGATGGTAAAGTTGTTTTTCGGGTTTTCGGCTTCAAGGTTTTCGTAAACGGCCAGAATGTCGGTCGGGGTCAAATCCTTGCTGCCAAGGCCGTAACGGCCGCCGATAATCAGCGGATTGCGGCCTGCATCATAGAACGCGCCGCGTACATCCATGTACAGCGGTTCGCCGAATGCGCCCGGCTCTTTGGTGCGGTCAAGCACGGCAATGCGTTTAACGGTTTCCGGAATTGCCGCCATAAAATGCTTAACGCTGAACGGACGGTACAGGTGAACGGCGAGTAAGCCAACCTTTTTGCCTTCGGCATTCAGTTTTTCGGCAACGGTCTGAATGGTTTCGCAGGCGCTGCCCATGGCAATAATGATGTTTTCTGCATCCGGTGCGCCGTAGTAGTTAAACAGGCCATAGTTGCGTCCGGTAATTTTGTTGATTTCGTTCATGTAGTTTTCAACAATTTCCGGCAGCGCGGTGTAATAACTGTTAACTGCTTCGCGGGTCTGGAAGTAAATATCCGGGTTCTGCGCCGTACCGCGGATAACAGGGTTATCAGGGTTCAGTGCGCGTTTGCGGAACTCTGCCAAAGCCTCCCAATCCAGAAGCCCTGCCAGTTTATCGTAATCCATCAGTTCAATCTTCTGGATTTCGTGCGAGGTGCGGAAACCGTCAAAGAAGTTCAAAAACGGAACGCGTCCTTTAATTGCAGATAAATGTGCCACGCCGCCGAGGTCCATAACTTCCTGTACGCTGCCTTCGGCAAGCAGGGCAAAACCGGTCTGGCGTGCTGCCATAACGTCCTGATGGTCGCCGAAAATGGAAAGGCTGCTGGTTGCCAGCGCACGTGCAGATACATGGAACACTGCCGGCAAAAGTTCACCGGCCATTTTATACATATTAGGAATCATTAAAAGAAGGCCCTGAGAAGCTGTATAAGTAGTAGTAAGGGCACCGCCCTGCAAAGAACCGTGTACAGCGCCGGAAGCGCCTGCCTCGGACTGCATTTCCTGAACCTTTACAGTCTGCCCAAACAGGTTTTTCTTGCCCTGGGCCGCCCATTCATCAACAACTTCTGCCATAGGCGAAGACGGTGTAATGGGGTAAATAGCTGCCACGTCGGTAAACGCATAGGATATATAAGCCGCAGCGGTATTACCGTCCATGGTTTTCATTTTTGTCATGTGGTTCCCTTCTTTCTCATCGTTATAACTGCTGAATTATGTGAGGATATGCAAAGTGCATATATAATTAGTATACACTATTTACAAGGGTTTGTAAATTTAAAGGCAGTGTATACAACAGCCTTTGTTAAACAAAAAAGGCACGGCAAAAACCGTACCTTTTAAGCTGTAAATAATCATACAATTTTTTCGCCATGGTATTCTTCGCCGCCGCCATCGGGAAGCTCGTTGTAACGGCGGGTCCACAGGTTTTCGTATTTAACAGCCTGTGCGTGGGTTGCGTCGGTGTTTTCCGACAGTTTTTTAATAACTTTGGCCGGTACGCCTGCTACCAGGGAGTACGGCGGAACGATGGTGTTTTTGGTTACAACCGCGCCGGCTGCCACAATGGAGCCTTTGCCGATAACAGCGCCGTCCAAAACGGTAGAGTGCATGCCGATAAGCACATGGTCTTCAACCGTGCAGGCGTGCAGAAGCGCGCAGTGGCCTACGGTTACATAGTCGCCCAGAATGCAGGCATGGCTGTCGGAAACGTGCAGCACGCTGTTATCCTGAACATTGGTATATCTGCCAACTTTAATTTCATTAACATCGCCGCGGATGGTTACGTTATACCATACGCTGCTGTATTCTTTCAGTTCTGCTTTGCCGATAACTACTGCGGTTTCGGCTACAAAAGCCTTCGGGTCAATTTTCGGCGAATTGCCTTCAAATTTTTTAATAAGCATTGTAAAATTCCCCCTTTTATGCTGCTTACAGCTTTATTGTATACTGTATACAAAATTTGTCAAGCTAAATCAGGGGTTTTGCCCCCTTAATTTTAAAGCTTTCACAAACTGTTCAGTTTTTAACAGTTTGCCGGTTTAAATTTGCCAAGCCCTGCATTCAGGCCTTCTGCGGCACGCCGCGCACTTTGGTTAAATAAGTGTAAACACCGGCGCAAACCAAAATTACACCCGTTAAAACAAGTATCAGGCGCGTTGGCAAAAAGCCGCCCAAAAAGCCGCCCAAAAGCGGGCCAACCACGCCGCCGAACTGCTGCGCGCTGGTTACAAGCCCAAAGGCTTTGCCGCGCACGGAAGGATCGGTAACTTCAACCAGTCGGGCGTTAATATTAGGCACTGCCCCTGCGAGGAACAGGCCGTAAATAAAGGTTACCGCCGCATACTGCCAGATGTTGTGCACAAAGAACTGGCACATATTTATTGCGCCCGCGCAGATAAACACCATAAACAGCGTTTTGGTATAACCGCGCTTCTGCCCGCGGCTGCCCCAGTACGGCCCGGCGATAATACCGGCAATGCCTGCCAGCGAAAAGATAATGCCGGCAGTTTTAACAACGTCGTCGTTAACAACGCCGCCCAACAGGTACGATACATACATGGTAATCAACGGCTGCACAATCATTACGCATACCTGCACCAAAAAGAACATGCTCATTACAAACAGCAGCCCTTTATTTTGCAGTGATGCCTTTAAATCCGCCCAGATATGAATAACTTTGCCCTCGCCCTTTTCGTGCTCCACATCGCGCACAAAGGCAATAACCATAATGGTTGCAATAAACAGCGCCCCCGCCGCGATATAAAACGACATGCGCATGCCGAACCAGGCGCTTACATAACCGCCGAGCATCGGCCCGAGGATGCTGCCGGAGGCAACGGCCGTCTGCATAAGCCCCATGCCCCAGCCCATTTTAACGGCAGGCAGGGTTGAAGAAACCAGCGACAGCGACGCCGGCACAAAGCCGCTTACAAGGCCTGCCAAAAAGCGCACGCCAAAAAGCTGTTCCGGGCTCTGGCACATACCCATTAAGGCATAGGTTACGGCAAGGCCGAACCCCGCACGTATTGCCATCAGGCGCTGGCCGATACGGTCGGCATGGGCACCCCAGTAAGGCGCCATAATGGCCGCCGTAAAAAAGGTAACGGAATAAATAAGGCCCGTCCACGAATTGACATCAGCCTGGGCTACGCCCAAATGCTGCAAAAGATATACCGGCAAAAACGGTACGCACATGGTATAGCTTGCACAGGTAAAAAACACGCACACCCATAAAACATACAAATTAAGCTTCCAGTGCAGTTTACCGCCGCCGCGGTCCTCAAAAATATTCATCTATATCATCTCCGCACGATAATATCCTATATTAACATTTTAACATATCCTAAATATTAGTTGTGACATTTGTGTAAACTCCGCGTTTTAAACCGCTTATTGCGGCATAACCGCGGATATTGTATAATTAATTTATTACATTAATAAGGATGTGTGACCGTGAAAGGATTTAAAAAGCAGGAACTGGAAGAACAGGGTTTTATGGGCAGGCTGTTTGGCTCCAAGCCCCAGCAGAACGCCTTTGCAGAAATAAATAATATTTTAACCGAAGCCAAAAGCGCGCAGGAACTGACAAAGGACGCAGCAGCAGCCATTTTTAAAAAGTGGGGCTGTAAATTCAGCGACACCAACATGGACCAGCGCAGCGCCATTTACCGCAAGGTTGCCGACAACGCTTTTTCGGGCGCGCAGAGCAAGGACGACCCTATTTTAAATGACCGCGCCCATATGGCGGAAATTTTGGAAATTCCCGAAAACCTGTGCCGCCTTGCCGATAACGGCGCTAAAAAATCCGCCTATTTTTCGCGCTGCCGCGGACTTGTAACCGGCGAGGAAAACCTTACCATCGCTGCCATTAACGAGCTGTTCGGCTATGATTACGAAGACGGCTTCGACTTCCGCAAGCAGGTTTTTAACGATTACTTTAACGGCGAGTTTGACCGCATTGCCGACGCCAAACGCTTTACGCCTGAAGACGAACAGCAGCTGCGCGATATGTGCGCCAAACTGGATATTCCCTACGAATTTAAAGCCAATATCGACAACGCTTTAACCAAATACCGCTATTTGTGGAACGCCGAAAATGCGTCCTTGGGCAATGTTAAGGTAGACTTTCCGCTGGAGGACGGCGAAATTTGCCACGCCGCAGGGCAGGCAGCTTTGTGCGAAGTTAAAACCGTTGCCAAAGAGGACAACTACTACCAGCTGACGCGCAAACTGCGCATCGACGAAACCATCTCCTTTAAAGGTGAACATATCGAGCACCCTCAGGTTATGGAAGAAACCGCCGTAATTATCGACGCCGGGTATTTGTTCTTAACCAACAGCCGCATTATTTATTTAAGCAAAAAAATGGCCAAACAAATCCGTCTGGACGATTTAAAAACGGCCGACCTTTCTACAAATATTATCGAAGCGCATCAGAATGACGGGCAGAGCCTTTCCTTTAAAATGCAGGATGACGCTGCCGAAGTTATGTTTGCCATTCTGCGCCGCATTTTAAAAGACAGGAACAAGAAATGAAAGATTTAATCCGTTTCGTCCGCCCTCAGGACGCCGCACGCATTTTAGAAATTTACGCGCCGTATATTACGGATACCGTTATCTCGTTTGAATACGAAGTGCCAACACCGGAGGATTTTGCCGCGCGCGTTAAAACCATCAGCAGCCGCTACCCGTACCTTGTGTACGAACGCGAAGGCAAAGTTATCGGCTACGCTTACGCTTCTGCCTATAATGAGCGCGTGGCGTATAATTACACGGTAGACCTGTCCGTTTATGTGGACGCTGCCTTTTGCGGGCAAAATATCGGCGAGTGCCTGTATGCCGCGCTGCTTGATATTTTAGAAAAGCAGGGCTACTATAACGCCTACGCCTGCATAACGGCAATTAACCAGAACAGTTTAAACTTTCATAAGCGCATGGGCTTTGAAGATGCCGGCACGCACAAACTTGCCGGGTTTAAGCACGGCCGCTGGCTGGACGTATGCTGGTACAGCAAACGCCTGAAGGCGGATACCGAAGCACCGCAGCCGTTAAAGCCTGTCAGCGCGTTCAGCAATAACGATTTATTGCAGCCGCACGAAACCTATAAAAAATAAACGTTTTAAAATTACATAACAGGTAAAAAATAACCTGCCGCTTTGATGCAGCAGGTTATTTTTATTATTGACTGATTTTTATTTTTACAGCATAATATATAAGCCGTGACTCTTTCCGGTAGGAAGGAGGTGTACATTTGGAAAATATTATCATCCCATTCTTCGTATCTGTCGCAGCAGGCATAGTATCGTACTATATCTGCAAGTGGCTGGACAGATACTTGTAAACACGGTCAGCACATAAAAAACCGGGAGTTGCAGCTCCCGGTTTTTTGTTTTGATGTGTACATTTGGACATCATCAATCCCATTTCGTGCTTTCATTATAGCACGGCTTAATTTAAAAAGCAAATAGATAAAGCCTGCAACAATACGGTTTTTGCCGTATTATTTTCTGCATCCTTTGCATTTATCAAGGTATTCGCCAACAATTTTCACGGCGCAGTAATCGCCGCACATTGAGCAGGCTTCATCGTCCGCTTTATTCTTTTTATCACGATAAGCCTGCGCTTTAACCGGGTCTATGGCAAGTTCAATCTGTTTTTTCCAGTCCAGGTTTTTGCGCGCTTTTGCCATTTCCAAATCCCACGCTACGGCTTTGGGCAAACCTTTAGCAACATCGGCCGCATGCCCTGCAATACGCGCTGCAATTACACCTTCGCGCACGTCGTTAATATCGGGCAGGCCCAAATGCTCGGCAGGCGTTACATAGCACAAAAAGTCCGCGCCGCTCATGGCAGCCAGCGTGCCGCCGATAGCGGAGGTAATATGGTCATACCCAGGCGCAACGTCTGTAACGAGAGGCCCCAGCACATAAAAAGGCGCACCGTGGCACACGCGTTTCTGCAGCTGCATGTTGGCGGCAATCTGGTTGTAAGGCACGTGTCCCGGCCCTTCCACCATTACCTGCACGCCTTTCGCCCAGGCGCGCTGCGTCAGTTCGCCAAGGTTCAAAAGCTCCTGCAATTGCGCGCGGTCGCTTGCATCAGCCAGGCAGCCGGGGCGCAAACCATCGCCCAAACTAATGGTAACATCATACTCAGCGCAGATGTCCAAAATTTCGTCATAGTATTCGTACAGCGGGTTTTCTTTGCCGTTGTGAAGCATCCAGCCGGTAATAAAGCTGCCGCCGCGGCTTACAACGTCCATCACGCGCCCTTCGCCGGTCAGCATGTCAAGCACGTTTTTGTTAATGCCGCAGTGTATCGTCATAAAGTCCGCGCCGTCTGCCGCCTGCTGGCGGATAACTTCAAACAAATCTTCTTTCGTCATTTCCACAACAGCGCCGCGTTTTTTAATGGTTTCCACCGTCGCCTGGTAAATAGGCACCGTGCCTACCATCACCGTGCTGGCGCCGATAATGGCCCTGCGCGAAGCGTCGATATTGTCGCCGGTCGATAAATCCATCACGCTGTCGGCGCCCGCTGCAATCGCTGCCGCCAGCTTTTCAAGCTCCGGCTCCGGGTCGGGATAGCTGCTGGAGGTGCCGATATTGGCGTTGACCTTAACGCTCAGCCCCTGCCCCACGCCGCGCGGGGTTACGTTTTTATGGTTTATATTAAGCGGTATGGCAATAGTGCCTTCGGCCACGCCCTTGCGGATAAATTCTTCCGTCACGCCTTCGTAGGCCGCCACCTGCTTCATTGCTTCGGTAATAATGCCTTTTCGGGCAAGCTGCATTTGTGTTGCCAAAAAATCACTTCCTTTACTGTTAATATTTCTATTATACAGTAAATCGGCGCAATACTCTACCGTTTTATGTTAATTTTCAAAATTAGTTTATAAATTTATTTAATAATAATTTTTAATTTTTCACAGAAAAGTCAACTAAAGCTAACCATTATGTGTTATAATAAAGGCAGTTAAGAAAACAGGAGGCGATTACATGTCACGCTTTACTTTACCACGCGATATTTACTATGGGCCGGGCGCCCTTGATGAATTGAAGGTTTTGGCAGGCCATAAAAAAGCCATGATTTTCACCGGCGGCAGCTCCATGCGCCGCGGCGGCTTTTTGCAGAAAACCGAGGAGGTTTTGAAAGCCGCCGGACTGGAAACCGCTTTATTTGAAGGCATCGAGCCCGATCCTTCCATAGAAACAGTTATGAAAGGCGCACAGGCCATGCGCGAATTTGAACCGGACGTTATCGTCGCTATCGGCGGCGGTTCGCCTATCGACGCAGCCAAAGCCATGTGGGTATTTTATGAACACCCCGATAAAACCTTCGAGGACATTAAAACACCGTTCACCATGCCCAAACTGCGCAACAAGGCAATTTTCGTAGCCATTCCGTCCACCAGCGGCACTGCTTCGGAAGTAACTGCCTTTTCGGTTATTACCGATTACTCCAGCGGCATTAAATATCCGCTGGCAGATTTTGAAATTACCCCGGATATTGCCGTGCTTGATACCGACATTCCGCTGACCATGCCGCCCAAGCTTACCGCACACACCGGCATGGACGCTTTAACCCACGCACTGGAAGCCTATGTTGCCACTGCGCGCAGCGATTTTTCGGACGCTCTGGCACTGAAAGCCATCGGCGATATTTTCGACAGCCTTCTTGACAGCTACCACGGCGACAAAGAAGCACGCGGCAAAATGCACATTGCCCAGTGCCTCGCAGGCATGGCGTTCAGCAACGCGCTTTTGGGCATTGCCCACAGCCTGGCGCACAAAACAGGCGCAGTATTCCACATTCCGCACGGCTGCTGCAACGCAATTCTTTTGCCGTCCGTTATCCAGTACAACTCCCGCGTATGCATGAACCGTTATGCGGCAGTTGCACGCTACCTGGGCCTGCCCGGCGGCACCGACAAGCAGCTTACCGATTCGCTTGTTAAAGCCATCTGCGCATTAAACAAAGAACTTGGCATTGAACAGACCTATCAGGCTAACGGCGTAAGCGAAGAACTGTTTAAAGAAAATGCAGAAGCAATAGCCCACAACGCTGTGCTTGACCCCTGCACCCTTGCCAACCCGCGCCCGATTGACGACGAAGCCATGCTTAAGGTTTTAACCTGCGCATACTACGGCAAACCTGTAACTTTCTAACTTGCAGTCCAATGCCTGATATTTAAACACTAACCGCTGCTTTTTACGGCAGCGGTTTTTTATTTTGCAAACCCCTTACACCCATATAAACGGATTTTTCGCTTTAAAAATTTACCTGCGCGCAAAATTTATTTTTTGCCGCTGCCGGAAATTTTTGCCTGATTTTTTGCGCATGGTTAATTTTTACCACTGTTTTGCCGTTTATATGGGTGAGTTTCTTTTCTTTTCTCTTTTTTCTTGTTTTTTCTCTTTATCTTTTCTTTGCCGTATTACGTTCTTACCTTGTTCTTAAGTAATTCAAAGATTATATATATAATTTACCTTGTTCCCTAACTACTACCGTACGTAAGCAGTAAAAACCAAAAATGCCCACGCAAAACAGGCACTATCTCCAAACTGAGATAGTGCCGCAAGCAGTGAGCTCCACCCTTCATGCACAAAATAAAAAAAGAGAGCAGCAGTGCCCTCTTTAAACATGCAAAAGCTATATTAAAATTTTTACTGCCAAAACACCGAAAGCCGCCGCAAGTACGCCCAAAAGGCAGCTTAACGCGGCGTATAACAAAGCGCAGGCAAGGTTTCCTTCCGCAAAAAGCGTATACACTTCATACCCGAAGGATGAAAAAGTGGTAAACCCGCCCAGCACGCCTACACACAAAAACAAACGCCATACCGGCGGCAAAAGGCCTTTATCCACAATCAGTGTCATCAAAAGCCCCATTAAAAAGCAGCCGCTGATGTTAATAATAAAAGTTCCGTACGGCAGCTGCGGGTTAAAATATTTTACGGCGGCATTGCCTGCAAGATAACGCAGCACTGCGCCAAGCGCGCCCCCAACGGCGATGTATAAAAGGTTCATTGCTTAACTCCCTGCTGATGATTTTAAAAGTATTTTTAATTATAACATACTCACGAATGTTTGATAAAACTTTTGGCAGGAAGGTTTGTAATGGGAGGCTTGGCATTAAGTGGCGCTCATTTAGGATTACAAATTTTACTCTTTATTCAATCGTAAAATTTGCATAGCTTCGCTGGCACACTTATTGCCTGCGCTGCCGCTTGGCACTAAGTGGCGACTCAGCTAAAAAAGCGCACTGCGGCGCTTTGGGCACGCAGTGCAATGAAAGGTGATGACTGTGGGGTTTTTATATAACGGCGTGCTGTATTTTTATATCTGTATAAGCTCCGCCGTTACTGTTTATCAGTCTATGCTGGTTATTATTTAAAAATCTAAGCTTCGCCAAAGGCTCGCTTATATTGGGCGATGTTAAGAACAGTAAATTTCGCTCTTTATTCAATCTCAAAATTTGCATAGCTTCGTCGGCACACTTATTGCCATCGCCTGCGGCCCGGCACTAAGCGGCGCTCATTTATGGTCGTCGATAATGGCTGCCTCGCCCTGTTCGCCGGTGCGGATTTTAACTGCATTGGCCAGCGGGTAGATGAAGATTTTGCCGTCACCGGGCTGACCTGTTTTAAGGACTTTCTGTGCTACGCGCAAAACTTCGTCCACCGGAACTTCGCAGACAACGGTTTCTATTTTAACCTTCGGCACAAGGTTAATATCGTAAGCCTGCCCGCGGTACACTTCCTTATGCCCCTTCTGCAAACCGCAGCCAAACACCTGGCTTACCGTCATGCCGGTAACGCCAATTTCGGCAAAAGCAACTTTCAGTTCGTCCAGTTTTTCGGTTCTGGTTATAATATCTATTTTGGTAATCGGTCTCATAACTGCCTCCGTAAATTATTTGCCTGCCGGTGCCGGTTTGGCGGCAAAGGCCGGTGCTTCCTGCACGGCAAGGTTTGTAAGCGGCGTGCCGTTTATAATGCTCTGGCGGTAAGCGCGTTCGCCGTGTTCAACAATGTCAAGCCCGCTTTCTTCTTCGGCAGCATCAGCACGCAGGGTTGTAACTGCGCCCACTATTTTTAAAATTATGTAGGTGCCAACAACTGCCAGCACAATGGCAACCACTACCGTTACCGCCTGTACATACAGCTGGTGCGCGTTGCCGTAAAAAAGCCCGTCCGCACCGGCGGAGTTTGCCGTTTTTGTTGCCCAAAGCCCGGTTGCCAGTGCGCCCCAGGTGCCGCCAACGCCGTGTACGCCGAATGCGTCGAGTGCGTCGTCGTACCCGAGTTTTGCCTTAACAATGGCCACTGCCGCAAAGCACAGCACGCCGCCGATAAGCCCGATTAAAACGGCCGGCACAACGGTTACAAAGCCTGCCGCCGGGGTAATGGCAACAAGCCCTGCAATACAGCCGCTTGCTGCGCCAAGCATGGTGGGGTGCCCGTTTACAAGCCATTCTGCGCCAACCCACGATAAGGTTGCCGCTGCCGCCGCTGCCTGCGTTACCACAAACGCACCGGCTGCAAGGCCGTTAGCGCCAAGCGCGCTGCCTGCGTTAAAGCCGAACCAGCCGAACCACAAAAGCGCTGCGCCCAGCACCGTCATCGGCAAGTGGTGCGGAAGCATGGGCACAACACCCTTGCCGCTGCGTTTGCCAAGCATAATGCAGGCTACCAGTCCGCTGACGCCGCTTAAAATATGGATAACCGTGCCGCCCGCAAAATCGAGCGCGCCCAAATCACGCAGCCAGCCGCCAACGCCCCATACCCAGTGCGCCATGGGGTCATATAAAAACGTAGTCCACAAAAAGGTAAACAGCACAAACGCGCCAAATTTAAAGCGTTCGGCGTAAGCGCCGGTAATAAGCGCCGCCGTAATTACCGCAAACATGCACTGGAATGCCGCAAAGGCAAACAGCGGCACCGTTGCGGAATAATCTTCGTAAGGCGCGGCAAAAAGCGCCATATCGGTAAGCCCTGCCCAGCTCAAGCTGCCGATAACGCCGTTAATATCCGGCCCGAAGGCAAGGCTGAAGCCGAACAGCACCCACTGCACGCTTACCATTGCCACAATAAAAAAGCTCTGCATAATTGTCGTCAGTACGTTTTTGCTGTGCACCATGCCGCCGTAAAAAAACGCCAGCCCCGGTGTCATCAGCATTACAAGCGCAGCGCTTATCAGCACCCACGCCGTGTCGCCGGTATCAACTGCCGGCGCTCCTTCTGCGGCAAGCACCGTGCCCGGAATGCCCAAAAGCACGCCTGCCGCCAGTAAACCATGTATTAATCCCCTCATATTAGCCCTCTTTTCTGTAACTAAAACAAAAGCGGGGTGTACCTTTTAAGATACACCCCGTTGTGCAGCAAAACTCAAATTCGGTTTTAATATACGCCAAACAGCAATTCACTGTAAGTCGGGTACGGCAGGTATTTGCCGCCCATCAGTTTTTCCAGTTCGTCGCCGGCTTCGCGCAAAGCGCCCATGTCTTTTAAAATAACGTCATGGTAATAATCTGCCTCTGCCTGTGCAGATGTTTTTACAACGTCGCCAAGCCCTGCTTTTAATTTTTCTGCATCTGTATAAAGCAGGCTGCTGAGCGTTGCAATTTTGGAAGCAAGCTCCGTTTCGAAGCTGCCTGCAATGCCAAGCTCTTTTTTGCTCTTTGCTGCCGCCGTTAAATCGGCAGTGTAAAGTGCTGCGGCGGGCAAAATGTCTTTAAACAGCATATCAAGCATTGCCAGCGCTTCAATACGGATTGCCTTACTGTAATTTTCAAGCGAAATTTCCAGTCTGCTGCGGATTTCCGCTTCGGTAAAGATGCCGTGTTTTACAAACAGGCTGATGTTTTTCTCTTTAACCATATAAGGCAGTGCTTCAGGAGTGGATTTGAGATTGAGCAGCCCCCTCGATTTGGCCTCTTCAACCCATGCATCGGTATAACCGTCACCATTGAAGATGATGCGTTTATGCGCGATTACGGTTTCTCTGACGAGTTCTACCACTTCGGCATCAAAATCGGCCGCTGCTTCTAATTTATCGGCAAACTCCTCCAGAGCTTCGGCAACAATGGCGTTTAAAATAACGTTCGGCCCGGCAATGGAGGCGGCAGAACCAACCATGCGGAACTCAAACTTGTTGCCGGTAAATGCAAACGGCGAAGTACGGTTTCTGTCCGTATTGTCTTTTTTCAAAGCAGGCAGCACATTGCCGCTCAGCTTCAATTCGCCTTCGTCTGCGGGTTTATATTCAACACCTGCTTCAATGGCTTTCAGCACATTGGTAAGCTCGGTGCCTAAAAACATCGATACTATCGCCGGCGGCGCTTCGTTGGCGCCCAGGCGGTGGTCATTGCCTGCGCTGGCAACGCTTATGCGCAGAAGGTCCTGATATTCGTCAACCGCCTTAATAACGGCTGCCAGAAACAGCAGAAAGCGGTGGTTTTTATACGGCTCTGCCCCAGGGTCGAGCAGGTTTTCGCCTTCAACCGTGCCCAGCGACCAGTTGTTATGCTTGCCGCTGCCGTTTACGCCGTCAAAAGGTTTTTCGTGCAGCAGGCACACCAGGTTATGCTTGCGTGCCACGCTCTGCATCAGTTCCATGGTAAGCTGGTTATGGTCGGTTGCAATGTTGGTGCCTGCAAAAATCGGCGCCAGCTCGTGCTGGGCAGGTGCAACCTCGTTATGCTCCGTTTTGGCAAGCACGCCCAGTTCCCACAGTTTTTCATCAAGCTCTTTCATAAACGCCTTAACGCGGGGTTTGATAATGCCGAAATAATGGTCCTCAAGCTCCTGCCCTTTCGGCGGCATTGCGCCGAACAGCGTACGGCCGGCAAACTTCAAATCGCGGCGTTTATCGTACATATCTTTATCTACCAAAAAGTATTCCTGCTCCGGCCCAACCGTTGTAATAACCTTTTCGGTGCTTTCGCCAAACAGTTTTAAAATGCGCCTTGCCGCACGGTCTACACAGCACATACTGCGCAGAAGCGGAGTTTTCTTGTCAAGCACATCGCCCGTGTAAGAACAAAACGCCGTTGGGATATACAGGCAGCCGTCTTTAATAAAAGCATAGCTTGTCGGGTCCCAGGCAGTGTAGCCGCGCGCTTCAAAAGTAGCACGGAGCCCGCCGGAAGGAAAGCTCGAAGCATCAGGCTCGCCCTGTACCAGTTCCTTGCCCGAAAAATCCATAATAACGCGCCCGTCCGCCGTAGGCGTGATGAAGCTTTCGTGCTTTTCGGCGGTAATGCCCGTCATCGGCTGGAACCAGTGCGTAAAATGGGTTGCGCCATGCTCCAGCGCCCAGTCCTTCATAGCGTTGGCAATGATATTGGCAATAGGCAAATCCAACGGCTCGCCCTTTAAAACCGCGTTTTTAAAAGCCTTGTAAGTAGCGGTTTGCAGGCGGTCCTTCATAACAGTTTCGTTAAAAACCTCGCTGCCAAAAAGTTTCGGAACACTCGTCATTTTTTAGTCCCCCTCAAAATAAAAACAAAATAAAAAAAGCAACGCGCGAAGTTAAATGCTTCTGCAACTTCGCTGTTGCTTATGCTGTAATTATAGCCCCCTTTACACATTTTGTAAAGCCTTCAGGCAAATGTTTTTATTTTCTGAAAATTTAGTGGATTTTGTGCCGTATGTATTAGACAAATTTCTGTAAAAACAATTGACAAGCACTTTTAAAAGTTCTAAAATATTTACATCAAAAACACAAGTTAACCAGGATGCCCGGAAAAACGCCGGGCATTACTTAATAAAAGAAAGAGGTTTTAACACATGGCTGAAATGTTATACGAAGGCAAAGCCAAAAAAGTTTTCGCCACCGCCAACCCCAACGAAGTAGTTATCTATTATAAAGATGACGCCACTGCCTTAAACGGCGCCAAAAAAGGCACCATTGTTGATAAGGGCATCATGAACAACACCATTACCAGCTTCTTTTTTGACCTGCTCGGCAAAAACGGCGTTGAACACCACTTTATTAAAAAGCTCAGCGACCGCGAACAGCTTTGCAAAAAAGTAAAAATCATTCCGGTTGAAGTTGTATGCCGCAACATTGCCGCTGGCAGCCTTGCCAAAAAAATGGGCGTTGAAGAAGGCTATGTGCTTAAACGCCCGCTGGTAGAATTTTACTACAAAAGCGACGCACTTGACGACCCGATGATCAGCCCCGACTACGGCGAAGCCTTTGGTTTTGCAACCGATGAACAGATTGCAAAAATCCGCGAAATCGCGCTCAAAATCAACGCCGTATTAAAAGACTTCCTTGCACAGCGCAAAGTACGCCTGATTGACTTTAAAACCGAGTACGGCATCGACAGCGAAGGCAACATCATCCTTGCCGACGAAATTACTCCGGACACCAGCCGTCTGTGGGACTGGGACACCAACGAAAAGCTGGATAAAGACCGTTTCCGCCGCGACATGGGCAACGTTGAAGAAGCCTACCACGAAGTAATCCGCCGCTTAACGGGTGAAGGGAAATAAAATAACCCTGCTTGCGCAGATATGCAAATGTGCAAATGTGCAGATGTACAGATTAAACGCCGCCTTAACAGCGGCGTTTTTTATTTGTATTTGGTTTTGTTTGCGTTGGGTCTTTGTATTTAGGTTATTATATTTTTTTATTTACATTTTTACTCATATTACTTTTAATTTTGTTTTTGTCTTTGATTATACGTTATCAATTTTTATTTACATTTTATGTCATCTTCATTCTTTTGAGTGACCAAAAGAACGAAGCAAGAAAAGTCACGCGGCTGAAAAAATTTTTAACGCGGCTCTTTAGATAAAAATAAAATTTTCCACGGAACTCGCTTCGCTCAAACACCGGGAAAATTTTATTTTCTTTCTGTAAATACCGCTAAATTTTTAATGCCGCGATTGCACTTAACCCGTACTTTTTTATTGCTTAATTTAGTATGTTTTGCCTTTGTATCGTACTTTACAACTGCTTATTATCAAAAATTGTACGACTTGTGATTATGTGCTATTAAAACCTGCGGCAACATTGCTCTTGCTTATAAAAATTTACCAAAGTACGAATTTGAGCGGAGCGCGACTTTCAAAAAACAAGAAAAGCCTAATTAAAGCATTTGCAGAGTTTAATACAAAAGAAAAATTCAATATACTAAATTAAACAGTTAAAAAGTACGGTTTACGTCAAAATGCGGCATTGGATTTTAGCAATATTTAATAAGAAAAACGGTAAAAATAAGGCTGTTTGAGCGAAGCGAGTTCCGCAATTTTTAGCGTTTTATACTAAAATATTGCGTTAAAAAATCCGCAGCCGCAAAACTTTTTGGTTACTTTTTAGTTATAAAAAGTAACATGAATAAAAAGTAAATTAAAATATTAAACCTAAATTCAAAAACATATCCAAATAAAAAATCACACAATTTTCACACCAATGTTTTATATACACAAACATATAAATAAATGATATAATTAATGCGGTACACTAAAGTACGCGCAGAGCGGAATTGCATACTTGTAATTTTTCTCCCGTAACAAAGCAGCAAGTATGAAAGGAGATTTTTATGCGTAAAAACCTACAATATAAAGTTTTAGTAGCGGTAATGGCGTTAACAGCTGTAAATTATGCTTTGCCTGTAAATACAATGGCAGGTACTGTTGATGATGAGTACAATTACTTTGTAGAATCTGACGGAGAAACCGTCAGCGGCAGTTATAAGAATGTTTACGGCAATGGTCACAGTTTCACCATTACCGGCGGTGAAATACATAATGCTGTTTACGGCGTTGGCAACGAAAATTACACCGGCGATGCCAGCGGCGGCAATGTAAGTATCATTGATAGTAATCTACTAAATTATAATGGAGCAAATATAGAAGTTTACGGCGGCAGGTCATACAGCGACATCGCTCACCACAACACCGTTAATATCAGCGGTGACGTTAATATCAGCAGTAATAATAGTAAGTTAACAGGCGTTTACGGCGGCCATTCAGACTACAGCGGCATCGCTCACCACAATACTGTTAACATCAGCGGCGGTTCTGTAAGCTATGTTTACGGCGGCTATTCATACAGCGGCCAAAATCACCATAACACTATTAACATCAGCGGCGGTTCTGTAACAGACTATGTTTGCGGCGGCGATTCATACAGCGGCGAAGCTTATTACAACACTGTTAACATCAGCGGCGGTTCTGTAGAAGGCTATGTTTACGGCGGCCAATCAGAGAAAACCGGCAATGCTAAAAACAACAAAATCATCATCAGCGGTTCTGCAAATATTGAAAATGCTGACCTATATGGCAGTAATTATAGCAGCGATTATGGCAACACCGGTAACGCCCTTACTATTAACGGCTGGAAAGGTAATACTGGTAATGGCGACTGCACGATAAAAAGACTTTACAATTTTGAAAGCATTAATTTTAACAACCTTATTAACCTTGCGGAAAATACTGACTTTACCGTGACCGATACTGTTAATAATGTTGGTGATGTAAACATCAATTCTATCGGCGCAGGCGATTATAGAAGCGGCACGTCAAAAAATATTAAATTAACTTTAGATAATAATAAATTAGATCCAAATAAAATCACAATTACAGGCGATTACGATACCAACAATTATTATACTTCAGAAAGAGTAAACGCCGATGGTTTATTTATTAACAAATACAGCAAAATAAGCGTTGAAAAAGATGCAAATAATACCAATACTGTCACCATCAGCGCCAAAGTCGAAAAATCGGCTTTGGCAGGTACGTTTATAGATACCGATGGAACTGTTTATAAAAATTCTAACGGAACGCCCTTTGATGATAGCGATGACACTACTTCCCTAACAATCGGCAACGGCTTTACAGCAAATACTGATGTTGTCGCAGGCGCTTATGCAGCAGGCAGCCAAACTGCAACAGGCGGTATTATCAACATCAGCGGCACAACGAATTGGGAAGGCACCGTTTTTGCAGGTTACAGCGAAAGCGGCAGTGTAACCAATAACATCATTAACGTTGCGGCAGGCACTAAACAAGATATTTCTTTAAACGGCGGCAACCAAAATGCAAGCAACAATACTTTAAACATAGAAGGCAACGGCAGCACTTTTAACAGTATTGCAAATTTTGAAACAATTAATTTTAACAATGTCGCATTAAACAATGATACTGCTTTAAGCCTTATAAATGCCAATTTAAGCGGCACCACCATTAACGTAAACAGCATTGCAGGCGGCAATAATTTTAAATCGGGCGATACCGTAACCCTTATTGAAAGTGAAAGTGCTATTAAAGGCACGGCTGACGGCATAACCCTTGCCAACGAAATTATTACTGCTGGCGTTGCGCAGGATTTAACCGTAAGCGCAGGACAAAGCGGCGATAATAAAATTGATTTGACTATTACAGATGTAAAACTTAACAGCCAAACCGACCTTGCCGCTCAAACTCGTGCGGCTTCCGCAGCGTTTGTAAACCAGGGCACGGATTTAATCAGCGACAGCCTGGACACCATAAGCCGTGACGATAACTACGGCGTTAAAACCTTTGCCGCCGTGCACGGCAACCGTAGTAAATATGATGTTGCAGACGACATTAAAATTAACGGCTGGAGCACGATTGTCGGTGTCGGTAATGCCGATAAGTTCGATAACGGCAGTGAGTTCAGCTGGGGCGTATTCTACGAAAACGGCAGCGGCAATTACCGTACTTACAACAACTTTAATAACGAATTCTTCCGCGGTGACGGCAGTATGGTTTATAACGGCGGCGGCATTGCGGCAAGGTACGAGAATAAAAACGGTGTTTATACCGAAGGCTCGCTCCGTGCAGGTATGCTTAAAAACGAACTCGATAACGCCATGCGTAATGTTAACGGCAGTTACGGCTACGAAACCGAAAGTGCTTACTACGGCGCGCACATTGGCGTTGGCAAAATTATCAGCCTGAGCGACAGCAGCGACCTCGATATATACGGTAAGTTCTTCCATACCTATACCGAAGGCGACAGCGTTACCATTGCAGACGATAAATTCGATTTTGACAGCATTACCAGCGACAGATTAAGAGTTGGCGCACGAATTACAAGCAATAAGGAAAATAAGTTCAGCACTTATTATGGCTTGGCTTATGAGTACGAGTTTAACGGCGACGCTGATATGACGGCGCAGGGCTTGCGGGAAGATACGCAGAGCTTACAGGGAAGCAGTGTAATGGCGGAAGTTGGCTTTAACTACCAGCCCACGCCCGACAGCCCGTGGAGCTTTGACCTTAATATGCGCGGCTACACAGGCGAGCGTCAGGGCGGCAGCTTTAACGTACAGGCAACGTATACTTTCTAACCGATAGCCGAATCGCCAATTAGTAACGAGCCGAAGGCGAAGTTAATAATTGTGCCAGTGAGGCTATGCAAATTTTGCGATTGAATAATGAGCAAAATTTACGAACCTTAATAAATATCGCCACTTGATACCGAGTGATAATGAAGGCAATAATTGTGCCAGTGAAGCTATGCAAATTTTGCAAGCGAATAGCGAGCAAAATTTACGAACCTTAATTTAAAAAAATAAAGCAGCAACTGCCAAAGGCAATATACCTTTCAGCGGTTGCTGCTTTTTTACTATATAAGCACACAAAATATTATGTACAAACTATTCAATTATTTCCCCGGTTCAAACAAACCTTTATTTTTTAAATTTATATTTTCCTTTGCCAAATCCTTTAACAGGTTCTATTAAATTATTCTCTTTCATTTTAGTTAACAGTACACCGGCTCCCGTACCTGATATATTTAACAAAGCACTTATATCGCTGCGTCCAAAATATTCAGCAGGCCCTAATTCTTTATATAACAAAATCAGGTTTTCTTTTGTACCTCGGTGTGCAGTCATATTCCCTATGGCTTCAAAAATTATATTTCTCTGTTCAATCGCAACGTTTTCTTGTTCAAACGCAATCTTTCTCTGCTCAATCGCAATATTTTCCTCTCCAAACGCAACATTTTCAACAGCTACATTATAATTTAAACTATACAGCGTAACAAAAAATGACTGCCTGTCAGAAATAAATTGAGGTTCTATTTCCTTACGGAAATTAACAGCATTTAAATAATCTTCTTTAATTTTCTTAAAACCGCTTCCACGGCGCTCCATATAATTCAGTCTGTTAAAGATATCGGCAATTACAGGATTACGCCTTTTGGACGGAATTCTATCCATATCCAAATCCTGCACAAATGAGCCATCGTACATGCCTCCGGGCGAATAAATTTCCATTCTGTCATCAAAAATATCAATGTGAACTTCACTGCCCATATCCATATAATCACGATGTATAAGAGCGTTAACTATACATTCCAGTACAGCTCTTTCGGGATATTCCGGCATTTCAATTCTGCCATTGGCAGTTTTGCGCCAACGTTTTTTGGTATTATTTTTTATAAATTCTTCTGCACTCTGTAATAAAGTAATTATACTGCCTGTAAATTCTTTATCGTCTTCTGCTTCCATTACTCCGGAAGCTTTATTTAAGCCATGCCACCTGGTACAAAAAAGCCTTACATTATTAATTGGCGGCTCATCTGCAAGCAAAGCCCCGGCATTAGTAAGCATTCCATTAACATCTGCCAAACCGAAAGACATAAAATCATTATCTTCCAATTCACGTCCTGTTCTTGTTTTATAAACCGAACGCAATTTAGTAAAAGCGTATTCTGAAAATTTATAGGGAGATGTTAAACTGTCATATGTTTTGCCGCTGCCATTTAACACTAATCTTTTTAAATCTGATGCAGCAGCCGGAACGCTTTCGTTACCAACACGAATAAACGCTGTTCTGCTCCCGTCACCGACATAATAATACGGCGTTTCCATACCGGAAAAGACTTTCAGCAAAATAAATTTTTTATTATCTTCTATTTCTATATTCAAAATAATTTGCGGAATAGGGTCTAACTTTGCTTTTATTGCTTCACTTATTTTCTCGCTGTCTTCTTTCGCATTCTCTAATCCGACAAGTTCATCATCATTAGTTACTCCAAAAATTAAAACACCGCCATGGCAATTAGCAAAAGCACTTACCGTTTTAAGCCAACTTTTAGGGCGTTTTACTTCTAAAAGTTCCTTTTTATCATATTCAGTTGCTTCACCAATATAGTCTGAAATTTTTATCATTATGAAACCCCTTAAATTTTAATTTCCCAATGTAACTATTTTATAAAAAATAAAAGCAGTGGTAAAGCATAATTTTTAGTACCACTGCTTTTAGTTCAATTATTTCCCCGGTTCAAACAAACCTTCGTTGTCGTCCCACAAAACTATTTTATCTTCTTTTAAGGTTTCCGCAAGGCGGATAACGCGCTGGTTGCTGCTGCCGCGGAAGCGCAGGTTGGGGTCTTTTTTTGCTTCCACAAATTCGCCGTCCACCAGTATGTCAATGCAGTCCAAAAGGGCGCGCGTAATTTCATAGTCGCACAGGCGGCCGGTTAACAGGTCTTTTTCAAGGTCGTAACCGGTGTAGCACCATACGGTTTTATTGGGGTACATTTTGCGCAGGCGCTGCATAAAGGGCAGCAGGGCTTTCTGGTTGGCGGGTTCAAACGGTTCGCCGCCCAAAAGGCTGAATCCTTTAATATACGGCGGTTTTAAGGCGTTTAAAATTTCTTCTTCCGCCGCTGCGTCAAACGCCCGGCCGTAGTCAAAATCCCAGGCTTCCTGGTTAAAGCAGCCTTTGCAGTAATGCGTGCAGCCGCTTACAAACAGCGATACGCGCACACCCGGCCCGTTGGCGACATCATGTGTTTTAATTGCCGCGTAGTTCATGGCAGGCCTCCGTTACAGGTGCAGAACGCGGGATTTGATTTCTTTGGTTTTGCCCACGTTCCAGAAGTTTTCGCCCAGGTAACCGCAGGTACGGCGGGTTACGTTCATCAGGTTATGGTCTTTATTGCCGCAGTTCGGGCATTCCCATTCCAAATCGTCGTTGATGATAATTTCGCCGTCAAAACCGCACACATGGCAGTAGTCACTCTTGGTGTTGAACTCTGCGTACTGAATGTTATCGTAAATAAAGCGCACTACATCTTCCAGCGCTTCGGTATTGTGGCGCATGTTTGGAATTTCCACGTAGCTGATAGCGCCGCCGCTGGAAATTTTCTGGAACTGGCTTTCAAAGGCAAATTTGCTGAAAGCGTCGATATTTTCGCGCACGTCAACGTGATAGGAATTGGTGTAGTAGCCTTTATCGGTAACGTCGTCAATAGTGCCGAAGCGTTCTTTATCTATGCGGGCAAAACGGTAGCACAGGCTTTCGGCCGGAGTACCGTACAAGGCAAAGCCGATGCCGGTCTGCTGTTTCCATTTATCGCATTTGGCGCGCAGGTAGCGCATTACGCGCAGCGCAAATTCTTCGCCCACGGGGTCGGTATGGCTTACGCCCTTCATCAGCTTGGTCATTTCGTACACGCCGATATAACCGAGCGAAATGCTGCTGTAACCGCCAACAAGGTATTTATCAATGGTTTCGCCTTTTTTCAGGCGGGCAATGGCGCCGTACTGCCAGTGCACGGGGCTTACGTCGCTCTTAACGCCCATCAGCGCGTTGTGGCGGCACATTAAAGCCTTGTAGCAAAGCTCAAGCCTTTCATCCAAAAGCTTCCAGAACTTCTGTTCGTCGCCCTTGGCAATAATTGCCACCTGCGGCAGGTTGATGGAAACAACACCCTGATTGAAGCGGCCTTCAAATTTGTAGTTGCCGTTTTCATCCTTCCACGGAGCAAGGAAGCTGCGGCAGCCCATCGGCGAAAATACATTGCCTTCGTAGTTTTCGCGCATTTTCTTGGCGGAAATGTAATCCGGATACAGGCGTTTGGCGCTGCATTTAACGGCAAGCTTGGTAATATAATCGTATTTGCCGCCTTTTAAGCAGTTGTGTTCATCCAAAACATAAACCAGTTTCGGGAAGGCAGGGGTTACATAAACGCCCTTGTCGTTTTTAATGCCCTGCAAACGCTGGCGCAGAATTTCTTCCACAATCATGGCGTTTTCTTTCAAATATTCATCGTCCTCCTGTAAGTTGAGGAAGATGGTTACAAACGGCGATTGCCCGTTAGTGGTCATTAAAGTGTTAATCTGGTACTGAATGGTCTGCACGCCGCTTTGCAGTTCGCTCTTTAAGCGCGCCTGCACAAGGCGTTCCACCGTTTCGGCAGGCAGGCTGTCGCCCACTTCGTCAAGCACGGCTTTTTTAAATTTATTATAGCTGCGGCGCAGATATTTGCCCAAATGGCGGATATCCACCGACTGGCCGCCGTACTGGCTGCTAGCAACGCTGGCGATAATCTGTGTCATAACGGTGCAGGCAACCTGGAAGCTCTTGGGGCTTTCAATGAGTTTGCCGTTCATAACCGTGCCGTTGTCCAGCATATCGCCGATATTAATCAGGCAGCAGTTAAAAATAGGCTGAATGAAATAATCGGCATCATGGAAATGGATTGCGCCTTCGTCATGCGCTTTGGAAATTTCTTCCGGCAGGATAATGCGGCGGGTTAAGTCTTTGGAAACCTCGCCGGCAATCAAATCGCGCTGGGTAGAAGCCATAACGGCGTTTTTGTTGGAATTTTCTTCCATAACGTCTTTGTTGCTGTTGCGGATTAAAGACAGAATGCTTTCGTCCGTAGTGTTTGCCTTGCGCACCAGCGCACGGGTATAGCGGTAAATGATATAGGCTTTGGCAAGGTCGAATTTTCCCTCCTGCATCAGCTGATGCTCTACCATATCCTGAATATCCTCTACCAAAAGGCGCATACGGTTGCGGCTTTCTACATAATGTGCAATGTTTTCAATTCTGTCTTCGGCAATGCGTTCACTTTCATCAACAGCATTGTTGGCTTTCTGGATGGCTACAACTATTTTGCTGCGGTCAAAGTCAACCGTAGAGCCATCGCGCTTGATTACCTTCATTGTCCTCCCTCTTTCCGTTTATGTTTTATTAATATAATTTGATAAATTTCAGTGCAGTTTGCCTTTCAATAATACCATATTTTGATGGGGAAGTAAAGCAAGCAAATACAAGATATTGTTTTTATTTTTGTGGTTATCAACAATATTTTGTGCTTTGCAGTTTTTGTTCCATCTGTTTACGCCCCGGCAAAGTTTGTTTTTGTCAAGCCCGTGCGCCTTCTTTTAACAGTAATTTTTCGGTTTTTACTTTGGTTATCTTGCTTTTTCGCAGTTTTTTAATAAAAATTATCCGCAGGCGGAAAATTTACCGCAGCGGCGTTTATTATACATTAGTTTACAAATTAAAAACAGTATTGTAAATTTATTAAAAAAAGTCTATAATATACAAGTCTGATATCGAAAGGCTCACACTAAAATGCAGACATCTGTTAATAAATAACTGGAGGTTATAATATGGAAATTACAACCATTCATCTCGATATGGTGCAGTCGGTTGCCCTCGCCATAGTCAGCTATTACATCGGCATGTGGATAAAAAGCCACAGCGCCGCCCTGCAAAGGTTCAGCATTCCGGCACCGGTAATAGGCGGCCTGCCTTTTGCGCTGGTATTTTCGCTGCTGAAAATTTACGGCATTGCCGATTTTACCTTTGACGACACGCTGCAAAAAGTAGCGCTGCTGTGCTTTTTTACCACCATCGGCATGATGGCAAGCTTAAAACTTGTTAAAAAAGGCGGCCTGCTTCTCGTAGGCTTCTGGTTCACTTCAACAATACTCGGCATTTTGCAGAACGCCATCGGCATGGGCGTTTGCAGCCTGATGGGCATTGACAAATTCTACGGCATTCTTGCCGGTGCCGTGGCACTGATGGGCGGGCTCGGCACAAGCGCCGCCTTCGGCCCGTTTTTTGAACAGAACTACGGCGTTACCGGCGCAACAACGGTTGCCATTACAGCGGCCACCTTCGGTATGGCAACGGCGCTCATTATCGGCGGCCCTTTCGGCGAAAAGCTGATAAAAAAATACAAGCTCAAAACCCCTAAAGCCGCCAAAGAGGATGCTCCGCTGGAAGAAATTGACGAAACGGAAACCACCGTTACCGGCGAAAACCTCATTCCCGCACCGGCGGCTGCTGCGGAAATTTTAAAAGCGCTGGGCTTTGTCGCCATCGCCATGGGGCTGGGCAGCATTTTAAGCACCTACCTCGGTCAGTTTATTACGCTGCCGGTATATATCGGCAGTATGCTTATCGCTGCCGTTATCCGCAACATCGGCGACTTCAGCAAAGCGTACAAAATTGAAGGCGTCGGCATGGACTGCATTGCCGATATTTCGCTGGTGCTTTATGTAACCATGGCCATTAACAGCCTAAAGCTGTATGAGCTTATTAACCTGGCACTGCCGCTGATTGTTATCCTCATCATTCAGACGCTTTTAATGGTGGCCTTTGCCTGGGGCGTATACTTCTTAATGTTCGGCAAAGATTACGACTCCGTAATGCTCGCGGTAGGCGGCATCGGTTTTGCCATGGGTGCAACCGCCAACGGCCTTGCCAACATGCAGTCGCTTTCCGACAAATACGGTTTCTCGCCCAAAGCGTGGATGATAGTTTCGCTCGTCGGCGCGTTTTTAATTGACTTTACCAACGCCATTATCATAACGTGGATGATAACGCTGTAACTTGATTTTAATGCTATACTAAAAACAGCCGATATTTTCTTTACCGGCTGTTTGCTTTTATGTAAGTTGTATTTATGGTATAATACCCTTCGTGAGATAGCTGGGCTGGCTTTTCCACTCCACAAGAGTGGAGGTGGTACTATGACGGTATTCGAAGCATTATCTTTTGCTGTAATGTTTGCTACCTTAGTAGTGCTTATTCTCTCGTTCCGCAAATAGCAGAATGAGAAAAGCCGCGTAACCAATGCGGTAACACGGCCTTCCGTCAATTTTTAATTGAAGTGGGGAGAGCCGGTGTTCCCATACCAGCTATCTCTCTTTTCTTATTATACATCATAGCTTTTAAAACGGCAAATTTTATTGCCGCTCACCTTTACTTATGTTAATATTAGGGCAGAAGCGGCTTATTCTGCAGTTTGTTTAAGAAAGCAAGGTATATTTTATGAAAATAACACAGGTTGTGGCCGCGCTGATATGGCGCGAGGATAAAATTTTAATCTGCCGCCGCCCGGCAAACAAGGCTCGGGCGCTGTTATGGGAGTTTCCCGGCGGCAAGGTGGAAGCAGGCGAAACAAAACAGCAGGCGCTGGTGCGCGAATGCCGCGAAGAACTGGGCATAACCGTTGTGCCCGGCAGCATTTATTATGAAGTAACGCACACCTACCCCGATATTACGATACACTTAACGCTGTTTAACTGCACCACGCAGGACGAGCCGCAGCGCCTGGAGCACAGCGAACTGGCGTGGGTACTGCCCCAAAACGTAACCGCCTATGACTTTTGCCCGGCAGATAAAGCAATAGTTGCTAAAATTGCGGCACAGGCAAACGCCAAAATAAAAACCGAACGCCTTTACCTGCGCGAACTTACGCCCGGCGACGAAGCAGAACTGAAAACCTTTTTGCAGGATGAAGAAGTAATGTACGCCTGGGAAGCGGCGTTTACGGATGCGGAAGTTACGGCATGGCTTAATGAAAACCTGCGCCGCTACAAGGCGGACGGCTTTAGCTTTTACGCCGCAATCGAAAAATGCAGCGGCAAATTTTTGGGTGTGTGCGGGCCGCTTATAGAAACCATAAACGGCGAGCTCCGCATGGGCGTGGCCTATATTTTTAACAAAGCCTGCTGGGGCAAGGGCTACGCCACGGAAGCAGCACAGGCAAGCGTTAACTATGCTTTCGGCGCGCTTGGTGCAGAAGAAGTTATCGCGGAAATCCGCCCGGAAAACAAAAAATCCCGCCGCGTGGCGGAACGTCTGGGCATGGAAATATGCGGCAGTTTTGTAAAAACCTACAAAGGCAAAGAAATGCCGCACCTTATTTACGTATTAAGCAAGCCGCAAAAAAGCGGCAGAAACGGAGCAGGCAATGTTTGATTTAGACCGCTGGCTTGATAAATACATAGAAGCCGTGGACGCGGCGTTTGGCGCAAGGATTGTGTTCATCGGCCTGCAAGGCAGCTATGCGCGCGGCGAAGCGCACGAAGGCAGCGACATTGACGTTGTTTTAATTTTAGACAGCCTTTCGCTTGATGACTTAACCCTTTACAAAAGCGTCATTGCCGGTTTGGAAGAACGCACAAAAATATGCGGCTTTGTAAGCGGCACCGAAGAATTGAAAGCGTGGGACAAGGCAGATTTATTTCAGTTTTGCCGCGATACCAAAGCCCTTTACGGCGATTTGGAGTTTATTGCTTTTTTAACAGGCGAAGCTGATGCCAAACGTGCGCTGCACACGGCGGCATGCAATATTTACCACGCCTGCGTACACAATTTTGTGCATGAAGAAAGCGCGGAAGTTTTAAAAACGCTTTACAAATCAGCCTTTTTTGCTTTGCAGGCAAAACATTACCTTGAAACCGGCGCTTATATTGCCAAAAGAAAAGACCTTGCCAATAAATTGCAGGGCGAGGATTTAAAAATACTCACCTGCCCGGCGCAGTTTAAAACAAAAATCAGTGCCGCGGAATTCAGCACTTATTCCGAGCTGCTTTTAAACTGGGCTGCGGCTGTTATAAAAAATTACGGAGGCGGCAGCAATGCAGAAACCGAAAATTAAAATAACCGTTATCGGCCGCAAAGGCCCCTGCGGCTGCCACCGCGGGCATAAACCGGGCGACAGCTTTGATTTTGACACGGAGCGCGGCAAGCTGTGCCCCATGGCAATGCATGTTGCCTTTCCCTATATCGACATTCTGTGCTACGGCGGTTCAATTCCCGGTGCAGAACCCGGCACAGCAGTATTTTGCTGCCCCGATGTTGATACCATCAACGTTTTTAAGGTTGAAATGGTAAAAGATGAATAAAAGTAAAAGCGAACTGCGCAAAATACCGTTTATCGGCCCAAACATAGAGCAGGATTTATTAAATATCGGCATCAGCCGCATTGCCGATTTAAAAGGCAAAGACCCGGAAGAGCTTTACCGCATGGACTGCGAGTTTAAAGGACAGCAGGAGGATTTGTGCCAGCTGTATGTTTTCCGCATGGCAGTGTATTATGCCGACACCGAAAACCCGGACCCCGAAAAGCTGAAATGGTGGTATTGGAAGGATAAAAGCTACCCAAAGCGCTAAATAAAAATACATCTTATTTTGAATATAATAAAATTTGCAAATAGTTCACCGTTTGTACTTACTTTAGCCAAAGCCTTTTGTTATGATAAAGGTGCAGCAAATACAGAAACGAAGGTGAGATGATATGCAAATTAAAGTTTTAGGGCCAATGACAAAACAGGTGGAGGTATTGTTCCAGAATGCTGCCGTGGCTGCTAAAAAGTTAAAATGCCCTGCAAAATTTGAACGCGTGAGCGAACTGCGCCGCATTATGGCCTACGGTGTAATGACTTTACCGGCGCTTGTTATCGACGGCAAAGTTGTGGCAGGCGGCAATGTGCCAGGCGTTGAAGAAATTATGCAGATTATCAAACAAATGCAGTGAAAATTGAATACAAAACTTAATATAAATAAAAACTTGCAGAAGGCATTTATACTCTGCAAGTTTTGTATTTGACAATGAATTATGTAATACGTTCAGATAAAAAACGAAAAATAAATTGCAAAATTGCCAAATTTTGCAAAGTACGGTATAATGAGATTGCAAAAAATGCCATTTTTGCAATCTCATTACTTTTATATTGCAGATTTACATTGATTTGCAATTTGGTTTAAAGGATTTGATAATATGGCTTACATACCTTTATATGAAATATACTATAAACAAAATAATGAATGGTTTCCGGAATATCAAAAGCGTTTTAACAATCTTTTTGCCAAACATCTCGATATTACCATCAAAGAATTTAACAGAGAAAAAGAATTTCAGCTTTTTTACTGCCACACTGAATACATTGTAACTTTACAGAATAAAATTATGTTTGATTTTCTCAGACTCCAGAAGTTATTCACTCTGCTTCCCGGTGCAGGTATCGATCAGTTTTTAAAATCCTGCATGATTGAAGAAATACAATCTACAAACGAAATTGAAGGCGTAAGAAGTACCCGTCAGGAAATACGTGAGGCAATATTCGCCCAAGGCAAATATAACCCTGATGTTCGCCTTTGGGGCATAGTTAATAAATATAATAAAATTATCAATGACGAAAATATTAAACTTAAAACCTGTGCAGATATAAGAAATTTATATGATGATTTTATCTTGGACGAGATTAAAAGAAACAACACGTCAGACATTCCGGATGGAAACATTTTCAGAAAGAATAGTGTTGATATTGTTAGCGGTACGCAAAAAACAATTCACCGCGGTGTGTACCCTGAAAGTAAAATTATAGATTATATGACAAAAGCGCTGCAATTTTTACAGGATGATTCTGTTTCCATTTTTATCAGAATTGCCGTTTTTCATTATCTATTTGGCTATATTCATCCGTTTTACGATGGCAATGGGCGTATGTCCAGATTTATAACATCCTATTTTTTATCTAAAAATCTGCATCCTACAATAGCGTTGCGCCTTTCTGTTTTAATAAAGCAGCATAAAAACGATTATTATAAACTGTTTGAAAACACTAACGCACAAATAAACTGCGGCGATTTAACACCTTTTATAATCTGGTCATTAGAATTTATTGCGTCTGCCATTACAAGTACCTATAAACTGCTTTTTGAAAAATATGAATTGTTCTCATCATTAAACCAAAAATTAGATGAGTTGTTAAAAAATGAAGATAAAACAACAAAAAGAGTATACAACGTACTTTTGCAGGCTGCGGTATTTTCTGATATGGGCGCGACATCACAGGAGATAGTACAAACACTTAAATTATCAAAACGGACAATAGACGCCAGAATTAAAGAAATACCAAATGAAATTTTACTGACAGATAAAACATCACGCCCTTACCACTACAAACTGCGCCTTTCATTTTTCGAGCAGTAAACAACAGCATAAACACAAAAACAGCAGGCTCATAACCTGCTGTTTTTTTATTATTATTTACCGCCTGCGCGGAGGCATGGTGTGTATGCTGTGGCCATCTGCGGCGTGTACCGCTTCGATAATGCCTTCGCAGAAGGTTGGGTGCGGGTGCAGCGCCATTGCCAGCTGCGCTTTGGTCAGCCCTGCGCTTACTGCCGCAACCATTTCGCCAATCATATCGGTGGCGCGGCCGCACATCAGCTGCGCGCCGATGAGTTTTTCCGTTTCTGCGTCAAACACCAGCTTAATAAAGCCGCGGTCCTCGTTTTCGATAATGGATTTGCCGTTGCCGCTCATAACGTATTTGCCGGTAATAACGGCGCGTCCCTGTGCTTTGGCTTCGTCTGCCGTAATGCCAACCGTGGCAATTTCGGGCGAAGTATATACGCACGAAGGCACAAGGTTTGCGTCAACCGTCGGCGCAAGCCCGCAGATGCCTTCCACGCAGGCCATGCCCTGCGCTTCGGCTGCGTGCGCCAGCTGAATGCCGCCGGTAACGTCACCGATGGCGTAAATATGTGGCACATTGGTTTTATAGCCCTCGCCTACTTTTACGCGCCCGCGTTCGGTTTCCACGCCCGCAGCTTCAAGGTTCAGCCCTTCGGTAACGGCGCGGCGCCCTACGCAAATCAGTACGCCGTCGGCGCTTACGCTTTCGGTTTTGCCCTTGCGCTCAAAGGTGCAGGTCAGGCGCCCGCCTTCTTGCGTAATGCCTGTTACCATAGCGCCGGTGTTAACCGCAACGCCGCGTTTTTTCAGTATCATGGAAAGGTTCTGCGAAATTTCACGGTCCATATTCGCTAAAATCCTGTCCAGTGCTTCAATAATGGTAACTTTGCGGCCTATGCCGTTATAAACGCCCGCCATTTCCACGCCGATAACGCCGCCGCCGATAATTACCAGCTCGTTATAATCGCAGCTGTCAGTGTCAAGCATTTCGTCGCTGGTAACAACATTGGGCAAATCCGCGCCGGGAATTGGCGGTACTGCCGGTTTGCTGCCGGTAGCGATAATAAAGTTTCTGGCGGTATAGGTTTCGCCGCTGACAGTAATGCTTTCCGGCGAAACAAAAGCCGCCTCACCTTCAAGCACATCAATGCCGTTGCCCTTTAAAAGCTGCGCCACGCCGCCGCGGAGCTGTTCCACTACCTGCGCTTTGCGTGCATGCATGGCTTTAAAATCGGCCTCTGCGCCGGTTACGTTAACGCCCATTTTACCGGCTTCGCCGATTTCACGGTACAAATTGGCGCTGTGCATTAAGGTTTTGGTAGGTATGCAGCCGCGGTTCAGGCAGGTGCCGCCAACTTCCGCACGTTCCGCAACGGCGGTTTTCAGCCCCAGCTGCGCCGCACGGATAGCCGCCACATAGCCGCCCGGCCCTGCGCCGATAACAATTAAATCGTATTGCATGGTTGTATGCCTTTCTATATTGTAAGTTGTGCTAAAAATTTACTGATGTTGTTTCCTGCCTGCCCGGCAATTTTTTGTGCTGCCTGCGCCAGTGCCTCCGGCGTAAATGCGCAGCCTTTAAAAAACTGCCCTGCACCGGCAAGCGCCTCCCAGTCCATGGCGTCGGTGTAAACCTCCGCTTCCTGCACCTTGCCGCCGTCAACGCGGCACGCCAGCGTAAAGCTGCCCCATTCAAAGCGCGCTTCTGCCTGCCAGGTAAACGGCAGGCGCGTACCGAGGCGAAAGGCGTCGCTTTTAAACTCCGCTTCGTAGCGTGCAACTTCCGCCGCGTCAAAATCCGCTTCACTTAAATGCTGCGGCTCGCTGCCGTAAATTTCCGCAAAGGAACGTACAAGCGCGTTTTGCAGCACCGGCACCGTTAAAGAAGGGCAAACTTCTTTTAAGTTCAGCACGCGGCTTTTAACGGAGCTTACGCCTTTAGCCTGTAATTTAAGCGGCGATACGGTAAGGTATTTTGCCATTTCGTCCGTTTTAACGTCTATTAAAAACGTGCCGTGGTGGTACTTTTTGCCACCGCTGGTATAAAAAGCATTGCCCGATACCTTGCGCCCGTCCACCAGAATATCGTTGCGCCCGCTTTTTTCGGCATTAATGCCGAGGCTTTTAAGCGCGCCGGTAATAACCTCCAGCTGACGAGCAAGATTGTAGGTGCGTACATCCGTTAAAAAAGTAAAGTTTAAATTGCCGCTGTCGTGATACACGGCACCGCCGCCGGAAAGACGGCGGACCAGATGCCCGCCGTCCCTGCGCAGCTGCGCCATATTGCACTCGGCCCATGGATTTTGGTTGCGCCCGATGACCACCGTATTTTTGTTCTGCCATAAATACAGCGTTACGCTGCCCGCCGGGGTGTATTCCAAAAGGTAACGCTCCACGGCAAGGTTGCGGTAAGGTTCGGTGCAGCCGGTAATATAACAGGAAACCGGAACTTTATCTGTGTACATATTTTAAAACAGGTTTGCGTGCCGCCTGTACTTCGTCCGGGCGCTTAATCTGCGCATGGTGCGGAGCGTTATGCATATATTCCGCGTCGGTATGCGCCAGCTCGTGCAGCTCCAAAAGTGCCTGCACTGCTTCGTCCAGCGTCCTGCGCGCTTCGGTTTCGGTCGGCTCCAGCATCAGCGCTTCGTGTACAATCAGCGGGAAATACATCGTCGGCGGATGAATGCCGCGGTCAATCAGGGACTTGGCAACATCCAGCGCCGTTACTCCAGTGGCTTTTTTAAGTTCCTCCAGGCTCATAACAAATTCGTGCATGCAGGTATGGTCATAGGCCATGTCATAAGTATCTTTTAATTTGTGCATCATGTAGTTGGCATTCAGCACCGCCGTTTCACTGGCTTCACGCACGCCTTCCGCGCCGAGGGTCAGCACATAAGTAAGAGCCCTCATGCAAACAAGGAAGTTGCCGTAAAACGCGCGCATCTGCAAATGCCCCTCGCCTGCACCGTCGCCCAGTGCGGATTTTGGCAAAAACTTCTCAAGCAGGGCTTTGCAGCCGACAGGGCCCGCGCCCGGGCCGCCGCCGCCGTGCGGAGTGGAGAAGGTTTTATGCAGATTAAGATGCACAACATCAAAGCCCATATCACCGGGGCGCGCAATGCCCATAACGGCGTTTAAGTTAGCGCCGTCGTAATAGCACAGGCCGCCCGCTTCGTGGATGATATTGGTAATTTCCAGAATATTGCTGTCAAACAGACCGACGGTATTCGGGTTCGTAAGCATTAAACCTGCTGTGGTATCGTCAACAGCGGCGCGCAGTGCGTCAAGGTCTACGCAGCCATCCGCATTGGAGGGCACGTTAACTGTGGTAAAGCCCGCCATGGCAGCGCTTGCCGGGTTAGTGCCGTGCGCGCTGTCCGGAACGATAATTTTGGTGCGTTTGGTATCGCCGTTGGCTTCATGATATTTCTTTATCAGCAAAAGCCCGGTAAATTAGCCATGTGCGCCTGCCGCCGGCTGAAAGTCCATTTTATCCATGCCGGTAATTTCGCACAGGTATTTATCTAAAAGTTCCAGCGCTTCCGTGCAGCCCTGTACGGTTTCTTTGGGCTGCAGCGGGTGAACGGCGGCAAAACCTGCCTGGTTTGCCATCTCGTCGTTAATGCGCGGGTTGTATTTCATGGTGCAGCTGCCAAGCGGGTAAAACCCGTTGTTTACGCCGTGCGCGCGGTTTGCAAGCGCAGTATAATGGCGGCTGATTTCCGTTTCCGAAAGTTCCGGCAGCGGCAAAGCGCTCTTGCGCGCCAAAGCCTCCGGCAGTGAAGTTACAGGCACATCGCAGGCCGGAAAAATATCGCAGCCATGCCCGGGAGTGCTTTTTTCAAACAACAATTCCATTATGCGCACACCTCCTTCACAATGGCAACCGCCTTATCAAGTGCTTCTTTGGTGGCTTTTTCGGTTACGCACCACAGCACGCCCTCTTTAACCGGCAGCCCGCCGAGAATGCCCTCTTTTGCAAGTGCGGCCAGCACTTCCTCCTGCTTAGGCAGGGTGGTAACAAATTCGTGGAAAAATTCGCCGCCGTAAACAAGGTTTACGCCTTCGATTTTGGTAAGCTCCTGCGCCAGATAGTGCGCTTTGGAAAGGCACAGCGTTGCTGCCTGTTTTAAGCCCTGCGGCCCTACCGCTGCCAGATAAACGGAAGCGGTTAAAGCGCACAGCGCCTCGTTGGAGCAGATGTTACTGCTGGCTTTTTCGCGGCGGATGTGCTGCTCGCGCGCCTGCAAAGTTAAAACATAGGCACGGTTGCCGTCAGCGTCAACCGTTTCGCCAACAATGCGGCCCGGCAGCTTGCACATCATAGCGGCGGTTGCTGCCATAAAGCCAAGGTACGGCCCGCCGAAGCCCAGCGGCAGGCCCAAAGGCTGCCCTTCGCCAACGGCAATGTCTGCGCCGCATTCGGCCGGGGTTTTCATAATGGCAAGAGCAATGGGGTTTACGCCCATAATGTATTTGGCGCCGCCTGCGTGGGTAAGTTCAGCAATTTGTTCTGCGTCCTCAAACTGCCCGTAAAAATTGGGCTGCTGCACATAAACGCAGCAAACATCAGGCGTAAGCATTGCTTTTAACGCGTCAAGGTCGGTTCTGCCGTCTTTGGCAGGCACAAGGCGCAGCTCAGTACCGGCACCGAAGCAGTAAGTCTGCATGGTGGCAATAACGTCCGGGTTAGCGGCAGCACTTACAAGCGCCACGCTGCGTTTGCGGTCGCGGCACATGACAGCGGCTTCGGCAGCGGCAGAAGCGCCGTCATACACGGAAGCGTTGGCAGTGTCCATGCCAGTCAAATCGCAAATCATCGTCTGATATTCAAAGATGGACTGCAAAATGCCCTGGCTCATTTCTGCCTGGTACGGCGTGTAGCTGGTTACAAACTCCTCTTTGGAGGTAATGTATTTAACAATGGAAGGAATGTAGTGGTCATAAGCGCCTGCACCGCGCAAAATTGTGCCGAACACGGTATTTTTGCCGGCCAGCTCCTGCATTTTGGCACGCACTTCCAGTTCGCTCATGCCTTGGGGCAGGTTCAGCGGCTTATCAAGGTAAACTTCGGCAGGCACGTCTTTAAACAGGCTGCGGATACTGCCGTAGCCTGCTGCGGCAAGCATTTCCTGCCGTTCTTCTTTAGTAGAGGGGATATAGCTTCCCATAGGCGCCCTCCTTTATGCCTGTTCTTCTTTTACAAATGCTTCGTATTCTTCGGCAGTCAGCAAATCTTCCTGATCGGTAATTTCGTCAAAACGTACCAGCCATGCATCATAAGGAGCTTCGTTAATGGTCTGCGGAGCGTCGGCCAGTTCTTTGTTCACTTCGGCAACGGTGCCGGTAACGGGGCTGTAAACGTCAGATACAGCTTTTACGGATTCCACATCGGCAAAAGTATCGCCTGCGGCGAAGGTATCGCCCGGCATGGGCAGGTTAACAAAAACCAGGTCGCCCAGTTCGTTCTGTGCATAATCGGTAAGGCCTACCGTTGCGCTGCCGTCCTCGGCAAATTTCACCCACTCGTGGGATTTGGTGTAGCAAACGTCGTTAGGAATGTTCATAATAAATAGCCTCCTTAAATTGATTTTATTTTAAGCGCGTTTATAAAACGGCAGGGGTACTACTTCGGCGTCAATTCTGCGCCCGCGCACATCCACCTGCACTTTGGTGCCGGGTTCTGCATAAGAAGCGGGCACCATTGCCATGGCAACCGGCGCGTTAAGGTACGGGCAGTGCGTACCGCTTGTTACAACGCCGATTTTTTCTTCGCCGCTGTAAACATCGCAGTGCTCGCGCGCAATGCCGCGGCCGGTAATTTTTAAGCCCACGCGGATTACCTTCGGGTCACCCTTGGCTAAAATGGCGTCCATGCCGATAAAGCGGTCTTTGCCGAGTTTTACGAAAAAGTCCAGCCCTGCTTCCAGCGGGGTAATATCGTCGGTCAGTTCATGCCCGTAAAGAGGCATGGCAGCTTCCAGGCGCAGAGTGTCGCGTGCGCCAAGGCCGCAGGGAATAAGGCCAAACTCTTTGCCTGCTTCCAGCAAAATATCCCACAGTTTCGGGCCGTCTGCGGCAGCGCAGTAAAACTCGTAGCCAAATTCGCCGGTATAGCCGGTACGCGAAACAATGCACTTAATGCCCTGTACGTCCACATCTTTTACAAAGCTGTAATATTTTTTTGGGATGCCTTCTTCCGGCACAATCTTAGCCGCAATTTCTTTGGATTTCGGCCCCTGAAGTGCCAGCTGGGCAACGGAATCGGAAATATCTTCAAAAGAAGCGCTGCCAAAAAGATGCGCCTTGACCCACTCCGCATCCTTATGGCGGTTAGCGGCGTTAACAACCAAAAGATATTCTTCGCCGTTTACTTTATAAATCAAAACATCGTCAACAATGCCGCCGCGCTCGTTGCACATCGGGCTGTAACGTACCTGCCCGTCATACATGTTTTCAAAATCGTTGCAGAACAAATTCTGCACGTTGTTAAGCGCATCAGCGCCTTTAATTAAAAATTCGCCCATGTGCGATACGTCAAAAAGCCCGCAGGCAGTGCGTACTGCCATGTGTTCCTTAATAACGCCCGTATACTGTACCGGCAGGAGATACCCTGCAAAAGGCACAATTTTACCACCGGCCGCAACATGGCAATCATAAAGAGGTGTTTTCAGTTCCATCAAAACAATGCTCCTTTATAACTAATAATCCGGTAGTTATCCGGTATATAGTTCCATTATATACTATTAGTATACGCTATTCAACCGAAGTTTCGGCTTTTAATGCAATAAATATTCCGGGCATGAAAAAAGCAGAAGCCGTAAAAGGCTCCTGCGATACATTCAGTTTATTATTGCAATATTAATTCAAAAAAAGTATAATAGGGATAAATAAGGTATAAAAAAATTCCCGGAGTGATATAATGAAACAACTTCACTTAAGACTTGATGATGAACTTTACGAAAAACTTAATTTATTTTCCGAAGGCAAAAATGAATCTGTCCAGAATTGCGTACGAGAAGCTATTGCATTATATGTTACTGACGCAAGAAAAAAATTAAACAGACACGCATATAATAAATTTACATTTATTGATTTATTTGCAGGTATCGGTGGTATGCGGATTGGTTTCGAAAAGGCCGGAGGAAAATGTGTTTATTCAAACGAATGGAATAAATACTGTCAGCAAACATATTTTGCAAATTTTGGCGAACAGCCTGACGGGGATATAACTCAGGCGGATGAAAATCTTATACCAGACCACGATATTCTTGTAGCTGGGTTTCCATGTCAGCCTTTTTCCATCGCTGGCGTATCAAAAAAACGCAGTCTGGGCCGTGCTACCGGATTTGAAGATAAGACACAGGGCACCCTTTTTTTTGATGTTTGCAGAATTTTAAAAGCAAAAAGACCAAAAGCCTTTCTGCTTGAAAATGTAAAAAATCTGCGCAGCCATGACAAAGGAAGAACTTTTAAAATAATACTGGAATCACTCGATGAACTCGGTTACAAAGTTTTTTCAGATGTAATAGATGGTCAGAATTATGTGCCACAACACCGTGAAAGAATTTTAATAGCCGGATTCGACACAGAAAGGTACGGGTCAGATATTAACTTTGAATTTAATGTACATCCGGTTACTCCGCCTCCTGTAATGAAAGATATTCTGGAAAAAGAAGTCGGAAGTAAATACACACTTTCTGATAAATTATGGCTGTATCTTCAAAATTATGCCTTAAAACATAAGGCCGCAGGAAATGGTTTTGGTTATGGTATTGCACAGTTAAACGGAATTTCACGAACCCTCAGTGCCAGATATTATAAAGACGGCTCGGAAATTTTAATTGAGCAGCCCGGCAAAAATCCTCGTCGTCTGACGCCGCGTGAGTGTGCAAGACTTCAGGGATTTCCGGAAAGCTTCAAAATACCTGTTTCAGATACACAGGCATACAGACAGTTTGGAAATTCTGTTGTAGTCCCGTTAATAGAAGATATAGCAAAAGAAATAGCAGATAAATTATCAGAACTGAATTTGGTACAAAATACCTTTAAGAAGAAGGTGATTTAATTGTTAACAGAATATGCACGGATGGCAATCAACTCAGTTTTATGCGGACAACAGGCGTTTTGCAAATTTCTGAGTGCAAACGATACAGGAAAAACCGGTGGTCATCAGGCAGGCATTTATATTTCCAAGCCTTCTGTTCCTGTACTCTTCAATGAAGCAGGAATTAAAGGAGAAAATAAGGATAAATGGGTAAAAATAAAATGGCAAAATTCTTTTGAAACCGATTCGCGGTTTATTTATTACGGAAAAGGAACAAGAAATGAATACAGAATAACGAATTTCGGAAGAAATTTTCCATTTTTAAATTCAGAATATACCGGAGCTTTATTTGTTCTTGTAAAACAGGATGAAAACGAATACACTGCTTTCATATTAAATACAGATGCCGATATAGAAGAGTTTATGGACGCTCTCGGTATTAGTCCTGCTGATACAAACAATCTGATAAAAAAAGAACTGGTACCTCTGTCTACTTCCGAATCAATTGAGATTCAAAAATTTATTGCCGGTTTGTCAGCAGATTTTCCAGTATCAGAAATTATGTCTTCAGCTGCTCAAAAAATAGAAAACAGTGTTTATAATCATATTGAATACATACAAAAACAACCTGATACAAAGATACTAAACTGGATAAACATGGAATATAAAATTTTCAAGGCACTGGAAGAAAACCGTTACAGCCAGTTTTTAACAAACGGTTTTTCTTCAATTGAAGATTTTATAAAAACCGCAAACATAGTTCTTAACAGAAGAAAAAGCAGAGCCGGTAAAAGTCTTGAACATCATCTTTCTGCAATATTTGATGGAAATTTTTTGAGCTATACTGCGCAGGCCGTAACTGAGGGAAATAAAAAGCCTGATTTCATTTTTCCATCTGTAAAAGCTTATCACGATAAAAAATTCCCTGCTGAAAAACTTTTATCTCTGGCTGCCAAAACAACCTGTAAAGACAGATGGAGACAGGTCATAAACGAAGCAGACAGATTAAGAAACCGTCCCAAATATTTATGCACTTTGCAACAGGGAATTTCAGCAGCACAAATGGATGAAATGCAAGCAGAAAATGTTATTCTTGTCGTACCAGCAGCGTATATAAAATCATACCCCGCTGACCGGCAGCACAGAATATGGTCATTACAAAAATTTATCAATTATGTCAAATGTGTGGAAGAACTATAAAATGGATATACTAACCCCTGAACAAAGACATAAAAATATGTCTGCCATACGATCCAAAAATACATTCCCAGAAATTTTTTTAAGAAAACAGCTTTTTGCACTTGGCTACAGATACCGTATAAATGCTAAAAATATTACAGGACATCCAGATTTATATTTTCGCAAATACAACACAGCAATATTTGTTCACGGTTGCTTCTGGCACAGACACAAAAACTGCCGATATTCGACTTCTCCAACAACAAGGCAGGATTTTTGGAATAAAAAATTTGAAACAAACAAAAAGCGTGATAATTTTGTTAAAGATGAATTAGGTAAGCAAAATATAAAATGTCTTATAATATGGGAATGCACTATAAAAAATATGAAAAAAGATCCTGAATTTAAAACCAGGATCCTCAAAGAAATACAAAATTTTATAAAAAATAACTCTGTTAATTTTATGGAATTGTAAAAGAGCCTGTAAAAGACTCTTTTCATTCTTTCGGTACAATATCGCCGACGCCGTTTAAAATATGGCGCGGGCGGTAAGCAAACACCTGCATGTTTTCGCGCGTGGTTACGCCGCTGAGCACCAGCACCGTTTCCAGGCCGCTTTCCATGCCGGCAACAATATCGGTGTCCATGCGGTCGCCAATCATTGCCGCCTCGTCGCTGTGCACGCCCAAAAGGCGCAGCCCGGTGCGCATCATCAGCGGGTTCGGCTTGCCCACAAAGTAGGCGCTTTTGCCCGTTGCCAGTTCAATCGGTGCAACAAAAGCGCGGCAGGCCGGAATAATGCCGTTTTCCGTAGGGCCGGTCAAATCGGAATTGGTGGCAACAAGCTTTGCCCCGTTTTGAATCAGCTTAACGGCTTTAATAATCATCTCGTAGTTGTAAGATTTCGGCTCGCCGATAACAACGTAATCCGGCGTGGAATCATTCATGGTAATGCCAACTTCATACAAAGCGTTCATCAAACCGGCTTCGCCCATAACGTAAGCACTGCATCCGGGCGACTGGCTGTTTAAAAAACGCGCCGTAGCCTGTGCGCTGGTGTAAAAATGGGTTTCGTCAATATCAAGCCCCATGCGCTGTAATTTCTGCTGCAAATCGCGCGGCGAGCGGTCGCTGGAATTGGTTAAAAACAAAAACTTTTTATCTTCCTTGTACAGCCATTCCACAAACTCCTTAACGCCGGGCAGCAGCCTGTTGCCGTGGTAAATTACACCGTCCATATCGCATATAAAGCCTTTTTTGTTTCTGATTTCATCTAAATTTTCTATTGTAAACACTCCTTTCAGTGCCAAACTCTATTTTTATTATGCAGTAAAATCATCATAAATTCAACTGCACGGGCAGATAAATTGCAAAGTTAACAAAAAATTTACGCCGCTTTAAAACGAATGTAAAAAATACGGTTCTTTTTGGCAAAACGGATTTATGGTATAATAAACAGGGTTTTATTTTGTTTTAAGGTGTTTACAGGAGGTTTTTATGCGCATTGTTTTTATAGACGGCATGGGCGGCGGGCTTGTTGCGCAGGTTATCAGCCAGGCAGCGGGGCGCCTTCCGGCGGATACGGAACTTATCGGGCTTGGCACCAACGCGCTGGCTACGGCGGCAATGCTTAAGGCTGGGCTTAAACGTGTGGCCACCGGCGAAAACGCGGTGTGCGTAACGGCACAGACGGCGGATATTATCGTCGGCCCTATTGGCATTGTACTGCCAAACGCCATGCTTGGCGAAGTAACTCCGCGTATGGCAGAGGCGGTTGCTTCAAGCCGCGCGCGCAAACTGCTTTTGCCGGTATCGCAAAGCCACTTTGAATTTATCGGCGTGGAAAATAAATCCATCGGCGTACTTGTAAAAGAAGCCGCCGAAAAAATTGTGGAAATAGCGTCAAACAAAAATTAAAACTTAATATGCCGCACAAAACGGTTATATGTTAAAACGAGGCTAAGCCTAATGCTTAACCTCGTTTTTTATTGCGTTTTATTTTTTATTATTTAACGCCGGTTTTTAAAAGTTCTGCCAGTGTAATGGCAAACGCCGCGGTGCGCGGTACGGCGGTTTTTAAGTCTACCGATTCATGGTCGGTATGCTCGTCGTAGTTTTCTACGCCCAAAGCATCCAAAGTCGGAATGAATTTAGCGGTGCGGTTGCCGTCCGTTAAGCCGCCTGCCACCCATTCATTTACTTTGCCGCCGAATTCTTCGGCAACAACGCTGCTGTACACGTCAATCATTTTCTGCACGGCAGGAGTTTTTTCCATCGGGCCGGTTACAATGCCGCCGGTAACTTCTACTTTGGTGCCGTCGATAACGATTTTATCTGCCAGTGCTTTAATGGCGGCGTCCAAACGTTTTTGCTCAGCCACTTCAAAGCAGCGCACGTTTACTTCGCAGTAAGCGTCGCCGGGAATAACGCTGATTTTATCGTTGGTGCTGCCGATAACGCCCACGTTAACAGTATTAGGCGGAATGAACTGCCCACTGTCCACAATACCGCGTGCTTCCAGTGCTTTGGCGGTAAAATCTTCCGGTTTGCCGGGCATGGGGCTTGCCAGCTTGTGCAGCTCGGTAATGGTGTAAGCCAGCTGGTGAATGGCGTTGGCGCAGCACTGCGAAGCGTTGCCGTGGTGCCCGCCTTTGCCGGTAACGGTAATTTTGTATTTGGCATTGCCTTTGCGCTGGGTTACAATGCCCCAGTTCGGGCGTGCAACGTCCATAATAACGGCAAAATCTGCCTGCTGCGAAAGCTCTGCCACAATGCCTTCGGCAGTCGGGCTGCCGCCTTCTTCTTCGGCGTTGGTGTAGTAAATAATTTCTTTATAATCGTCAAAGCCTGCTTCTTTTAAAGCCGCAAGGCCGTAAATAACTTCCATAACCGTTGCTTTGTCGTCGCCTACACCCGGGCCCCAGGCAAAGCCGTTTTCATCCACGCGGAAGGGGCGTTTGGCAGCTTCGCCGCGTTTAAACACGGTATCAACATGCGCAACCAAAAGCACCGTCTGCGTGCCCTTGCCCTTAAGGCGCGAAATTAAATGGCAGCCGCGGTCGTTGTAGCGGAACTCGGTTTCCGCACCAAGAGCCTGCATTTTGGCGGCTACAAATTTATTGGCGGCTTCCGTGCCTTCCAAATCGCCGTTGCCGCTGTCAATATTGGTCAGCGCTTCCAAATCCTTCACATAGTTATCGTACTCTTTTGCCAGATAGTCTTTAATAAATTTACGCATGGCTATCCTCCTTTAATTTGCTATACTAATTAAATTCGCCGCCGCAGGCGTTAATCCTGCCGGGCAGAATTTTTTACCGGCACTTAAACCGCAGCAGCCCAAACGCATAGTTTTCGTATTTGAAAAACTGACAGCTTAATAAACGCAAGCACGCAAAAACGGCAGTAAGGCTCAAACCCTGCTGCCGTTGTGTATTTGCCGTTAAAATCAATATTTAATTCTGAAATAATCAAGATAGGCTTTGTACCTGTCCTGCGCAGTAAGGCAGGTATCGGTAAGATAACCTTTTTCCCTTCTCCATTCCTTTAAACCACGGTAATAAAACATTTTTAAATTATCTTCAATGATAAACGGAACAATGCCGTATTTTAAGCATTCCTTAAACATAATCAGCCTGCCGACGCGGCCGTTGCCGTCCTGAAACGGATGTATCCTTTCAAACCGTACGTGAAAATCCAAAATATCTTCCAGTGTTTTTGCTTTTTTGACACTATACGCCGCCAGCAGCGCCTGCATTTCAGCAGCAACATCTTCCGGCAGCGCCGTTGCCATGCCGCCTACCTCGTTAGGCATTTTTTTGTATGCGCCAACGGCAAACCACTCCTGCCGCGCATCGCTGGTGCCTGTTTTCAGCATTAAATGCAGTTCTTTTATCATTTTTTCTGTAAGCGCGCTTTTGGCGTGTTCAATAATAAAATCAATGCAGCGGAAATGATTGGCTGTTTCAATAACATCATCTACATTAACCGCTTCGCCCGTTACACCTATAGTATTGGTTTCAAAAATATAGCGGGTCTGGTCATGCGTTAAACGGCTTCCTTCAATATGGTTGGAATTATATGTCATTTCAATCTGCGTTTTATGGTAAATGCCGCCGCTGTATTTGGCAGCCTTTTCATACTGCAAAATCTCCAGCAAAGTTTGCGCCTTTGCAGTTTTAGTGTTGATGCGCTGAGGTTTTTCTGCATCTGCGGGAATCTTCCACGTTTTACCTTTCAAAACCGCGCCTTCTACTCGCCCTTTAGCACAGTAATTGCGAACGCTGCGCTCGGAAATTTTCCATTTTTCTGCCGCTTCTGCTGCCGAAAGATACTGCATTTGCCCGCCTCCCAACTCAATTAACTATATTTAAAGTATAACATATTACCGGCAAAATTTACAATTTCATTCTTTTGTATTTTAAATATTTTTTGCCGGTAAAATCCGTCTTTATTTTAACCCTGCTCGACCAGCACCTTTTAAAAGGCCTACACGCAAGGTAGTTAACAAAACTACTGACGCATAGCATACAGCCTTATACTGACGGATGCGGACGCGCAAAAATTAAGGAACTGGAATACGCCATGGGCTTACAATAAAATAGCACCCGCACGCAAAAACGGCAGGCTTTTACGCCTGCCGTTTGTTTTTATGCGTTTTTAGTTTTTATCCGGCTGTAACGGTCCGTAAAAATAAGATGCCGTTGCTCCGCCGTCAATCAAAAAATCTGCGCCTGTAATAAATGCGCCTTTGTCCGACATTAAAAGTTCTGCTACATTTGCCACTTCGTCAGCCGTACCTGGCCGCCCTGCCGGGCATTTAGCAAACATGTTCTTATAAAAATCTCCGCGCGGCCCGTTAAACTCGTCAAGTGCCAACGGCGTAACAATAATGCCTGGCGATATAGAATTTACGCGTGCACCACGCCTGCCCCAGTTTACCGCTTCTGCCATTACGCGCTTTTCATTGCAGCGTTTAGCAAGCTGGTATGCGTGCAAAGTATCGCGGATATTACCCGGCTGCAAAAGTGGCAGCCCAAGCAGTTCTTCCACCGGTGTTGTGGCAAGCTGCCTGTCCTCATCTGCCGTAAGCTGCGGCATACGGTGTCCGGACTGGCTGCTGATAGTTACACCAACGCCGCCAGAAGCGATTACTTTGCCAACTTCTTCCAGCAACACTGCCGTACCGTACAAATCTACTTTTAAAATAGCTTCAACCGGTGCCTGGCTTGGCGATACGCCAGCCGCATTGACCAGCATTTTAATTTCGCCGTATTTCCGTACTTCAGCAATAATATTTTGTATAGATTTGCGCGACGCTAAATCCATCTCCACCGCCACGCAGTCAAAACCTGCTTCATTCATAATTTTGCAGACGGCTTCGGCGTTTTCCATACGCTTGTCGCCTACAAGAATCTTTTTGCCGTAACCCATGCGGCGCGCAATAGCCATCCCTATCTGCCCTGCGCCTGTTAAAAGCATAACTTCTTTTGCCATTTTGTTATCCTCCTTACATATCGTCCTTACTGATATTATAAAAAAGGATAACTTATCAATCAATTCAAGTTAAGCTGCATTTAAAATAAGTTTTTCTTATACGAATTTACCATTTTAAAAACAGCCTTTTAAAATACCGGCAAACTCATGCGTAAAATTAGCGTTATTCTTCTTCCAAAAAGCGCACAGCGTCTGCGTAACGGCTTCATCACCGCGCATAAGCGGAATGCGGCGCATATCCTGTTTTCCGGCACTTGCCGCTTCGGTACATATTTTATAACCCCTGCCGGTGATAACAAGCATATCGGCTTCTTCCGCACCTGCGGCGAAAATAAATTCGCCCTGCACACCGATAACTTCGTGCCAATAAGCGGCTTCCGCTTCCTGTTCCGCACCTGCCGCCGCTAAAATACAGGGCGTATTTTTCAAATCATCAAGGCTTACTTTATCCAGTGCCACCAAAGGGCTGCGAGTGGAAATTTCTATAAAACAGGGCTTTACGGCAAGAACAAAATTAGCATATTCTGCCGAAAACGCACGGCGTTGGTCACTAAAAACAAGGTCTGCTTCGCCTGTCCGCAGAAGCTGAAACAGCTTTTCGTGCGTACCGCCTGTTATTTTTACTTCTATATCGGGATAACTTTGCGCAAATTCTGCCAGCGCACGGTAAAATTCACCGCCGCCGTAAGCCGCCAGATACCCCAGCCGCAAAACCTGCCCACCTTGACGTGCTATCTGCGCCGCCTGCGCGCATATCCGTTCGTAATCGTTTATCAGTACAAGGCTTTTTTTATAAAAAAATTCACCTGCTTCCGTCAGTTCAAATTTGCGGTTCTTTCTTTTAAGCAGCAAAAAGCCAAGTTCGTTTTCCAACGCTTTAACCTGCTGCGATATTGCAGACTGCGAAATATGGCATTCTTCTGCCGCTTCTGAAAAACTATTGTATTTTGCTACTGCCTGAAAATATTTAATATGACGCAGCATAACGCCGCCCCTTTCTGCCGTTATATTACAATTATTGTAACACGCAAAAGGCACCTGTGCCATTCATTTTATAATGCCAATCAATATTCCTACTTACGCAAAAACGGCAGGCTTTTACGCCTGCCGTTTTAATGTTTGTTATAACTTTTTTAGTTTTCAATCCGCAAATACGGTGTTGCGGGTTTCCCAGCGTTTAAACTGGCAATAGCCCCACGGAATGTAAATGCCGAAGGTAATGGTTGTCAGCACCATAATCAGCAGCCACTGAAAGAAAAAGCCAAAGCCTGTTCCTTCAAAACGCAGCTGCCTGCCGTTAACGTAGGTATTACTGCAAATCCAGCGCTGCTGCGCGCTGTACGCCCACGGAAAGAACAAACCGCAGGTAATAACGGTCAGCACGGTTGTCCATATGCAAAGCCACAGATAACCGAAGCCGCTGCCGTCAAATTCAAAATCGCGTTTCATGTGCGCTCCTTACTGCATTTTTTCTTTCAGCAGTTTGTTAACCATGCCCGGGTTAGCTTTGCCGCGGGATTTTTTCATTACCTGGCCAACGAGGAAGCCGATGGCTTTATCTTTGCCTGCTTTGTAATCGGCAACGGACTGCGGATTTTCTGCCAGCACTTCGTCAACGATAGCGGCAATAGCGCCTTCGTCGCTAACCTGTTCAAGGCCAAGCTCCTTAACAAGCTGTTTCGGGGTTTTATCGCTGTTTTTCAGCATTTCGGCAAATACTTTTTTAGCAAGCTTGCTGCTCAGTACGCCGTCTTTGGTTAAAGTTACCAGTTCGCCAAGGTTTTCCGGTTTAACCGGGAACTGTTCAATGGTAATGTTTTCGGCATTAAGATATGCGGAAACATCGCCCAGCAGCCAGTTGGATACGCCTTTGTCATCCTTGCTGTTTGCGCAGGCAGCATCAAAATAATCTGCCATGGCTTTAGTTGCAACGATTAAGGAAGCATCATACTTCGGCAGGCCGTGTTTTTCAACAAGGCGCTGCAAACGCTGTGCCGGCAGCTCCGGCAGTTCGTCGCGTACGCGTTCAATCCAGGCGTCGTCAATTTCAACCGGTACAAGGTCAGGTTCAGGGAAGTAACGGTAATCGTGTGCTTCTTCCTTGCTGCGCATGGAAAGGGTTACGCCGTTGGCTTCGTCCCAGGTGCGGGTTTCCTGTACTACATGGCCGCCGTCTTCAAGAATTGCTTTCTGGCGTTCAACTTCGTATTCAATGGCGCGTACCAGTGCGCGGAAAGAGTTAAGGTTTTTAATTTCGGCACGGGTACCGAATTCTTTGGCGCCTTCCGGCATGATGGAAATGTTGGCGTCGCAGCGCAGGCTGCCTTCCTGCATTTTGCAGTCGCAAACGTCAATGTATTCCAAAACTGCTTTCAGCTGTTCCATATAAGCGCGTGCTTCTTCGGCGCTGCGCATATCCGGTTCGGAAACGATTTCCAGAAGCGGTACGCCGGCACGGTTGTAGTCTACGGAAGAGAAATCGGAAGTGCTGATAGTAGCGCCGCTGTGGTTCAGCTTGCCTGCGTCTTCTTCCATGTGAATGCGGGTAATGCCAAGGCGTTTGGGCACGCCGTCAACTTCAATGTCAATATGGCCGCCGAGGCAAACCGGCTGGTCAAACTGAGAAATCTGGTAGTTTTTGGCAAGGTCGGGGTAAAAGTAGTTTTTACGGTCAAATTTATTGAATTTCTGAATTTCGCAGCCCAGTGCAAGGCCCGTACGGATAGCAAATTCAACAACCTGTTTGTTCAGCACCGGCAGTGCGCCAGGCATGCCGAGGCACACGGGGCAAACGTGGGTGTTAGGCGTGCTGCCGAACTCGGTGGAGCAGGAGCAGAAGGCTTTGGTTTTGGTTTTTAATTCGGCATGTACTTCAAGGCCGATAACTGTAATATAGTTTTTCATTATTTGTTACCTCCCAGCGGTGCCATTGCTTTATGGAAGTCAGTAGCCTGTTCAAAGGTGTAGGCTGCGCGCAGCACGGTTTCTTCGTCCAAAACTTTGCCGATAAGCTGCATGCCGACAGGCATACCGTCTGCAAAGCCGCACGGAATGGAAATACCCGGCAGGCCTGCCATGTTTACGGGAATGGTGGTTACGTCCAGCATGTAAATGGAAAGCGGGTCCATTTTGCCGTCAACCGGATAAGCAACAACAGGAGAAGTCGGGGTCAGCAGCACGTCGCATTTCTCAAACGCTTCGTTAAAGTCGCGGCGGATGAGGGTACGAACCTGCATTGCTTTTTTGTAGTAAGCATCGTAATAACCGCTGCTTAAAACGTAGGTGCCAAGCATAATGCGGCGGCGTACTTCAGGGCCGAAGCCTTCGGTGCGGCTCAGCCTTGTCATTTCCGGCGCGCTGGTGGCGTTGGCAGCGCGGAAGCCATAGCGTACGCCGTCATAACGTGCCAGGTTGGCGCTTGCTTCTGCCGGAGCAATGATATAGTAAGTAATTACTGCATATTCGGTATGCGGCAGCGAAACATCAACAATTTCAGCGCCGAGTTCTTCGTATTTTTTAACGGCTTTCTCAATTTCGGCTTTAACTTTGGCGTCAACACCTTCGCCGTAGTATTCCTTCGGCAGGCCAATGCGCAGCCCTTTAACATCGGCGCGCAGTGCTTTAGTAAAGTCGGGCACATCAACCGGCAGGGAAGTGGAATCGTGTTCGTCCTTGCCGCAGATGCAGTTTAAAACAGTGGCAGCATCGGTAACGTCGCGGGTAATAGGCCCAATCTGGTCAAGAGAGGACGCAAACGCAACGCAGCCGTAACGGCTTACGCGTCCGTAAGTCGGTTTAATGCCAACACAGCCGTTAAAAGAAGCCGGCTGGCGGATGGATCCGCCGGTATCGGAGCCAAGGCTCCAGATTGCTTCACCTGCGGCAATGGCAGCTGCGCTGCCGCCGGAAGAACCGCCCGGTACGCGTTCAAGGTTCCACGGATTGTAGGTTTTATGGAAGTAAGAACTTTCGGTGGTAGAGCCCATTGCAAATTCGTCCATATTGGTTTTGCCGGTAAAAATGGCGTCATCCGCACGCAGTTTGCTGATAACGTGCGCGTCATAAATAGGCACAACATTGGCCAGCATTTTGCTGGAGCAGGTGGTTAAAAGGCCTTTGGTGCAGATATTATCTTTAATTGCACCGGGAATGCCTGCCAGCGGAGCGATTTCTTCGCCTGCGGCAATTTTGGCATCAACCTTGGCAGCCTGTGCCAGTGCGTTTTCTTTATCTAAAGTTACATAAGCCTGTACTTTATCTTCAACTTCGTCAATGCGGCTGTATACGTTTTCGGTAAGCTCCACGGAGCTGATTTCTTTTTTAACCAGCTTGTCATGCAGTTCGTGGGCTGTTAATTTATATAAATCCACAGTTGTTCCTCCTTCTGTTATTCGATTACGCGCGGTACTTTAAAGCCATCGTTGTATACGGCAGGCGCGTTTTTCAGCGCGTCCTCGTGGGATACGCCCGGTTTTACAACATCCTCGCGGAATGCGTTGCTTATCGGCAGTACGTACGGGGTCGGCTCAATGCCTTCCGTATCAATCTTTTCCAGAATATCGGCATAATTGAGGATTTGGTTAAACTGTTCGGTAAATTTTTCCATTTCGCTTTCCGGAATCGTTAAACGGGAAAGCCCGGCGATGTGTTCAACATCTCTTACTGTTACCTTCATTAGTACGCCTCCTAAAAAATTTATGATGAATTTTATCAATAACCTGTTTTATTATACCACACAGTACCAGTCTTGTGCAGTATTTTGGTAAGCCTTAGCTAAATAAAATTGCGTAAAATAAATGCTTAATGCCGCCAGACAGCAAAAATGCCCCCGCAAAACCTTTACGGAGGCAGATTGCTTATTCAAATGAAGTTAAAAAGTTGCGCATGCAGTCCTCAACGCCGCGTTTAACAGCTTTGGCTCGGCTCGGTTCGCCGATTTTCCAAAAGTTGATGGAGCTGGACGAGCCAATGCTTTCAACATTCTGGTTAAACAAAAAGCGTTCTTCGTTTACATCAACGCATTTTAATTTCATCGTTACCACAGCACTGTAGGTTTGCGAGCCTACAATAACCATAAAGCCCGTTTCCTTTTCGCGCACCGGCAGCAAGCTGATAAACAGCACCCTGTCCGCACCGCAGGCTTTGCCAACGGCAACAAGTTCTTCAAGCGTTGGTACTTCGGCGTTTTCAAACGGATACGCCAAAAGCGCTTTCTGCACGGCGTTGTTGCCTATGATTCTGGTAACGCTTTTCTTTTTGCCGGGGTATTTGGTTTCCAGCGCTTCTTTAACGGCGTTCACCGCCATTTCGCGGCTGCGCCCTTCAAGGCCGGATACATCCACATACGGCAGCACCGCCACGGTATAGGGCTGTGTGCATTCGGTAATTTCGGCATCTGTATTGGTAAAATGCGTTTCGCCGGTATCGGCAACGCCCATGTCGATAGCGTCAATGCTGCTTACTTCTTTTTCTGCCGCCAGTGCCGTGCCTGCAAAACACAAAAGCACTGCCGCCACAGCTAAAAATTTATAAAATATCTTCATAATATCACCGCTTTAAAACAAACTCTGTTCTTCGCCCTGCTCCGCTTTTGCTTCTTCATTCTCGGGGCGCGCGTCATTTCCGGCTTCGCCGCCGTGCTCGCCCAAAAGGCGCAGGAACTCTGCTTCGTCGATAACGGTTACGCCCAGCTGCTGCGCTTTTGTCAGCTTGCTGCCTGCTTCCGCACCGGCAACAACGTAATCGGTTTTTTTGCTTACGCTGCCCGTAACCTTTGCGCCAACCTGCTGCGCCATGGTCTGCGCCGTTGCGCGGTCCAGCGTTGGCATGGTGCCGGTAAACACCATGGTTTTGCCGTAAAACGGGTGCGCCGTGTCAAGTTCCGCAGCTTCCATTTCCATGTTAAGGCCCAATTCTTTCAGCCGTTCAATCAAATCAATATTCACCGGCGAAGCAAAATACGTTACCACGCTTTCGGCAATCTTCGGCCCAATATCTTCAATGGCGGCAATTTCGTCCGTTTCCGCCGCCATCAGTTTTTCCATGCTGCCAAAGTGCAGTGCAAGCAGCCTTGCCACCTTTGCGCCCACATGGCGGATGCCGAGCGCGAACAGCAGCCTGTCAAGATTCTGCTTTTTGCTTTCGGCAATGGCGTTTAAAAGATTGTCTGCCGATTTATCGCCCATGCGCTCCAGCGCCGTAAGCTGCGGCTTAACCAGAAGGTACAGGTCAGCAGGGTCGCTGATAAGCCCGTTATCCAACAGCTGGTTGATAACCGCCGGGCCGCAGCCGTCGATATCCATTGCCCCTTTGGAAGCAAAGTGAATCAGCCCTTCGCGCCCCAGCGCCGGGCAGTGCGGATTAGTGCAGCGTATTGCCGCCTCACCGTTCAGCCGTTCCGTTTTCCACCCGCATTCCGGGCATTCGGCGGGCATAAAAAATTCCTGTTCCGCGCCGGTGCGTTTTTTCTTCACCACATGCAGCACTTCCGGTATAATTTCGCCGGCTTTATTAATAACAACCGTGTCGCCAATGCGGATATCCTTGCTGCGGATGAAGTCCTCATTATGCAGAGTTGCGCGGCTGATGGTGCTGCCGGAAAGTTTTACAGGAGTCAGCACCGCCGTCGGCGTCAGCACGCCCGTGCGCCCAACCTGAATGATGATGTCCTCCAGTTTTGTCTCTGCCTGTTCCGGCGGAAATTTAAAGGCAATGGCCCAGCGTGGGTCTTTGCCGGTTGCACCTAAAATGTTTTGCTGGTACACGGCGTTAACCTTAATTACCGCGCCGTCTGTATCGTAGGCAAGGCTTTGGCGTTTGGCGGCAAAATCCCTGATTTTAGCAATCGCTTCGTTGATGTTTTTTACAACGGCATAGCCTTCGCTTACCTTAAAGCCGTAATCGTGCAGCATGGCAAGGCTGGCAGAATGTTTATCCTTATGCCCTGCGCCCACGCCGTAGGCAAAAAAGCTCAGCTGGCGGCTTGCCGTTACTTTCGGGTCAAGCTGGCGCAGGCTGCCCGCCGCCGCGTTGCGCGGATTGGCAAATTCGTTTTCGCCCGCTTCGCTGCGCTGCTCGTTCAGCTTCATAAAAGCGTGGCGTGGCATGTAAACTTCGCCGCGCACATCCAAAAGCTCCGGCACTTCTTCGCCTTCCTTAACGTTCAGCGTCAGCGGAATGGAACGGATAGTGCGCACATTGGCGGTTACGTTTTCGCCAACTTCGCCGTCGCCGCGGGTTGCAGCACGTACCAGGCGGCCGTTTTCGTAAATAAGGCTGCAGGCAAGGCCGTCAATTTTCGGTTCAAAAACATATTCCACCTCGCTGCCTTCGGGCAGGCCGCTTTTTACGCGCGCGTCAAACGCAGCAAGTTCTTCATCGCTGAAGGCATTGCCCAGAGAAAGCAGCGGCGTCATATGGCGCACTTCGGTAAACTCCGGGCTTACCTTGCCGCCAACCCTGCGCGTAGGAGAATCGGGCGGCACATCGTCAGGATATGCGCGCTCAAGCTCCTGCAAACGGCGCATTAAAGCGTCATATTCGGCGTCGGTAATCTCCGGCGCATCCAGTACATAATATAAAAATTCGTGATGGCGTATTTCCCTGCGCAGTTTCTGCGCTTCGTCCAGTGCTTGCGCACGTTCTAAATCCATAATGCCCTCCGCTTAAAACTTACAATTTTTTCAGCACCGCATATTTGGTAAGCAGGCTGCGCACACCGGCACCTGCAAAGGCAACCTTTACTTCCTGCCCGTCCGGGCTGTCTTTAACGCTTACAACCATGCCTTCGCCCCATTTGCTGTGGCTTACCCTGTCGCCGGTGTTAAAGCGCGTGCCCGTGCCTCCTGCGGCGGCAGCCGGTTTTTGCGGCATAAAGCTGTGCGGGTTAAAAGTGCTCGCAGGCTTCTGCGGCCTTGCGCTGTATTTTTCGCTTACCTGTTTAAAGTTCTCCAGCGCGCTGAAACGTTCCTGCCTTTTAATGGTTTTCACCAAACGCGCGGGAATTTCCTGCAAAAAGCGGGAAGGCGGATAAGTTACCGTGTTGCCGTAAATGGTGCGCATTTTGGTGCTGCTTAAAAACAGTTTTTCTTTGGCGCGCGTAATACCTACATAGCACAGGCGGCGTTCTTCTTCAATTTCCGTTTCGTCCATCAGCGTGCGCGCATGCGGGAACAGCCCTTCTTCCATGCCAACAAGGAATACTACCGGAAACTCCAGCCCCTTGGAAGAATGCAGCGTCATTAAGGTAATGGCATCCTCGCCCAGTTCCGTATCATCAATATCGCTTACCAGCGCAACATGCGCCAAAAAGTTTTCCAGATTATTTTCTTCTTCGGATGCCGCAAATTCCTGCGCCACGCTGATTAACTCGTGCAGGTTGTCAATGCGGCTCTGCGCCTGCGGCGTGCGCTCGTTTTCCAGTTCTTCAAGGTAGCCGGTATCGCGCAGTACACGGTCAATCAAATCTTCAACCGGCGCTTCACCGGCAAGGTTCATCAGTTCAAAAATAATGCCTGCCAAATCGTCCAGCTTGCTTACAAAGCGGCTGCTTAAACCGTCAATTGCCGCCGCGTTGGAAACAGCCTCAAACAAGCTTACATTGTTGGCAGCGGCATAAGCCTGAATTTTTGCCAGCGAAGCGTCGCCAATGCCGCGCTTCGGCACGTTGATAATGCGCAGCAGGCTCAGTGAATCGGCCGGGTTAAAAATTACGCGCAGATAGGCAATGATGTCTTTAATTTCCTTGCGCTCGTAGAATTTAAGCCCGCCTACCATATTGTAGCCGATGCCGCTTTTTATCAGCATTTCTTCAAAAATACGGCTCTGCGTGTTGGTGCGGTACAAAATTGCCATATCGCCCAGCTTTTTGTTTTCGGTGCGCTGCAAATTCTGCAGCTGTTCAATTACAAAACGTGCCTCATCGCGCTCGTCCACCGCCTGAAAATAAATAATATCGGCGCCGCTTTTGTTTTCCGTCCACAAATTTTTCGGCTTGCGGCCGGTATTGTTTTCTATAACTGCGTTGGCAGCGTCCAGAATAATCTGCGTGCTGCGGTAGTTCTGTTCCAGCTTAATTACTTTGGCATCGGGGTAATCTTTTTCAAAGTCCAGAATGTTTTGAATATCGGCGCCGCGCCAGCCGTAAATGCTCTGGTCGGCATCGCCCACAACGCAGATATTGCGGTGCTTGGCAGCCAGAAACTTTGTTAAAAGGTACTGCGCATGGTTGGTATCCTGATACTCGTCCACCAGAAGATAATCAAAACGGTCCTGATATTTTTCGCGCACTTCTTTGTTTTCCTGCAAAAGCTTAATGGAAAGCATTAAAAGGTCGTCAAAATCGAGCGCGTTGTTCAACTGCAGTTTCTGCTCGTAACGGCTGTAAATGTCTGCCACTTTCTGCTCGTAAAAATCGCCTGCCTGGCGCGCAAAAGCCGCTGCGTCCTGCAAAGCGTTTTTGGCATTGCTGATGCGCGACAAAATGCCCGAAGGCTGAAAGCGTTTATCGTCAAGGTTCATTTCCTTTAAAATCTGCTTAATCAGGTTCTGGCTGTCGGCTGTATCATAAATAGCAAAATTGCCGCCGTACCCGGGCAGCTTATCTATTTCCATACGCAAAAAACGCGCGCAGAAAGCGTGAAAGGTAAACAGCCACACATCCTTGGCAGCCGGGCCGCTCATATTGTTAACGCGCTCGCGCATTTCGGCGGCAGCCTTGTTGGTAAAGGTAATTGCCAAAATGCGGTACGGGCGCACGCCCTTTTGCAAAAGGTTGGCAACGCGGCAGGTAAGCACTTTGGTTTTGCCGCTGCCTGCGCCTGCCATAATCAGCATCGGCCCTTCGGTATTAATAACAGCTTCCGCCTGCTGCGGATTCAGTCCGTAAGTACAATCAACAGTCATTCTTTCCTCCATAAAACACTAACTAAATACATTCATTATATACCAGCATAACTTTATTATTATTCTCCCCTTCCTCAAATTTTCCTGCCGCTTTGCCGTAAATCTTTAATGTAATTTTCGCAAGCATTCTTTTAAAATTTCATCAGTTATAACTGATAAGATTGATAATTTTACGCATTTTATAAGTTATAACTGATAAAATTGCTATTTTAACATTGTTTATCAGTTGTAACTTATAAAACCCCGTGTTAAATTCCCGCAAAATTTTACTGACCGGCAATTCACTTCTTGCGCTGAGCAAGGCAGAGTTTTATAATTATATAATGTATTTTTGTTTTGAGGGAGATTTTTTATGAAGGAAAACAAACTTACCATCCGCGGCGAACTGTCGCTGCTTCTGGTTATTATCATCAACAGCCTGGGCGTTGTTTTAATGCTGCATTCCGGTTCCGGCATTTCGGCAATTTCCAGTGTGCCTTACGCCTTTGCCGATGTGCTGCCGGTTATAACGCTCGGCGCATGGACCGAGGTTTTTCAGGTTTCGCTGGTGCTCAGCCTGATGCTTTTAAGCAAACGCTTTGTGCCGGTATACCTGTTCAGCTTCGTTGTCGGCTCGGCCTTCAGCGCCATGATTGACGTGCATGAAATGTGGATTAAGCAGCTGCCGCAGAGCCTGACGCTCGATATTATTTATTTTATCATCAGCTACATTGTTATCTGCTTTGGCGTGGCGCTTGCCAACCGCTGCCAGCTGCCAATTATACCAACCGACCTTTTCCCGCGCGAGCTTGCCGCCATTACCGGCTGGAGCTACGCACGCATTAAAATAGGTTTTGACGTTATCTGCCTTGCCATTACCGCCGCCATGACCTTTTTCTTTCTGGGCCGCGTGGACGGGCTGGGCTTCGGCACAATACTTGCCGCCTTTACCATGGGCAAGGTTATAGGCAGTATTGGCGAATACATGGATAAGCACGTAAAATTTGTTTCTTTTTTAAGCAGCAGGGCTTGACATAGAGTCCGCTTTAAGTTTTATAATAAATTACAGGTTGCAGGAGCAACCGCCTGGCTGCCGGAGCAGCTGTTAAAATTATTCTTTTAAAACATAAACCAAAGCCATGAAGGCTGTAACCGCTTCGATAAGCGTCAGTTTCTTCATGGCTTTTTTATTTGGGTGATTGTATGAAATTTTTAGCTTTGCTTGTACTTTCCGCCGCGCTTTTAACCTCCGCCTGCGGCAACAACGCCGCCCCCGCCGGCGAAAAGGTGTTCCGCTACGGCACGCCTGCCTACGGCATTGCCAACGAAAACGCCGGTATGGACCCGCACGAAGCCTATCAGGGCTGGAGCGCCATCCGATACGGCGTAGGCGAAACTCTTTTTAAATTTGACGACGCCATGCAGCCTCAGCCGTGGCTGGCCGAAAAGTACGAATTTATTAACGAAAACACAGTTAAAATTACCTTAAAAGACAATATTTACTTTACCAGCGGCAATAAATTAACCGGCGCAGCCGTTAAAGCCTGCCTGGAGGATTTAATTAGCCGCCACAACCGCGCCAGGGTTGATTTAAAAATAACGGGCATTACCGCCGAAGGGCAGACCGTAACCATTACATCGGCCGCCAAAGTGCCGGTGCTGATTAACTACCTGTGCGACCCCTACGGCTGCATTATTGACATGAGCCGCGGCACCGGCGACGATACCAAAATAAGCGGCACCGGCCCCTTTATGGTAGAAAGCCTGACGCCGAAAGAAGTTGTGCTGGTTAAAAACCCCGCTTACTACGGCGGCATGCCGAAAACGGACAGAATTATCGTCAGCAGCATTACCGACGGCAACACGCTGGCACTGGCGCTGCAAAACGACGAAATTGACGCCGCGCAGGGACTGCCCTATGCTTCGCTGCCGCTTTTTAAAGACAGCGCAGCTTATAAAACCAGCAGCACCGATACCTCGCGCACGTTTTTGGCAGCCTTTAACTTTAACACTCCTGCCCTGCAGGATGAACGCGTAAGGCGCGCCGTTGTTATGAGCCTTGACAAGGAAACTTTCGCCAGAGTGCAGCTGATGGGCAACGGTATTGCCGCAGGCGGGCCGTTTCCGCCGAACTTGCCTTTTGGCGGCGCTAAAGTGCATGCGCCGGAATATAACCCCCAAGGTGCACGGCAGCTGCTTGCCGAAGCAGGCTGGACGGATACCGACAGCGACGGCTATGTGGATAAAGACGGCAAACCGCTGACCCTGCGCTGGCTTACTTACAGCTTCCGCCAGGAGCTGCCGCTTTTGGCAGAAGCCGCGCAAAGCTGGCTTAAAGAAACAGGCATCCGCCTTGAAATTAACCCGACGGACGGTTATGCCGACTTTCTGCGCCGCAGCGAGTGGGATATTTACGCCAAAGCCTTTGTTACCGCACCCACCGGTGACGCGCAGTATTATTTTACCACCCACGTGCTGAAGGAAAGCGCCTACAACAGCGGCAATTACTATAACCCCGATACCGAAAGCCTCATAGGGCAGCTCGGCAGCGAGTTCAGCCCCGAAAAGCGCACGGAGCTTGCGGCAGCCATCAGCCAGCAGCTGGTTGACGGCAGCGCCTTTGCCTACATTGCCCATTTAAAAATGACGCTGGTAATGAAAAGCACTGTTCAGGGCTTTGCCGCGCACCCCTGCGATTATTACGAAATTACCAAAGATTTAAGCATAGATTAAAGGAGCATTATTATGAGTGAAATTTCCGCAGCAAGCATCATCCACCGCACAGATGAAAAAGAATATATAACAGGCTACTGGCAAAAACGCAGCACAGGCTTTGCCAATCTGCGCAAGGCAGAGCTGCACAGCGAAAAACAGCTTTTATGGCAGCAGGAAATTACGCGCCACCTGCCGCAGAACCGCCGCTTAAACATTTTGGATATTGGCTGCGGCGCAGGCTTTTTTGGCATTTTGCTGGGGCAGAAGCACCGCGTTACCGGCATTGACCTGACCCAGGAAATGATTGAAGCCGCCAGGGTACTTGCCGCCGCTGAACGCAGCAATGCAGAATTTATGGTTATGGACGCCGAAGCGCTGGACTTTGATGACGCAAGTTTTGACGCTATAATAAGCCGCAACGTAATGTGGAACCTGCCCCACCCGGAAACCGCCTACCGCGAGTGGCTGCGCGTGCTTAAACCGGGCGGCCTGCTTTTAAATTACGACGCCGAATATGCCCGCGCCCACCACAGCCAAAAGCTGCCTGCCAAAAACGCCCATGCGGATATTGCGCCGGAGCTTTTGGACGAATGCCATAACATTTACCATATGCTGGACATCAGCGCCTATAACCGCCCGCAGTGGGACGAAGAATTTCTGCAAATCACCGGGCTGTGCTGCGTCAGCACGGATACAACGGTAGGCAGCCGCATTTACGCCGCCGAAGATATTTTTTATATTCCCGTGCCCATGTTCTGCGTTAAGGCCGTTAAGTTTTAAAGCCGCATAAACGCACTACGCACGCACGCTCCGGCAGCGCCGCATGCCAGCACTTCTTCAAGCTGCGCCTTATTAAGCCCGATGCCGCCAATGGCATAAACAGGCACCGGGCTCAGCGTGCAGATTTCCTTTAAAAACGCCGGGCCGCGCGGCGGCAAGCCCTGTTTGCAGCTGCTTGCGTAAATATGCCCGGCTGTTAAATATGCCGCGCCCAAAGCAAGCGCCGCCTTTGCTTCTTCCGCACTGTGTACGGAAACGCCAAAGCGTCCTGCCTGCAAACGCTCCGCCGCTGTCATTGCGGCGCATACGGGCAGCGGCAGGTGCACTCCGTCCGCGCCGAGAGCCAGCCCCGCCCGCCAGAAGGTATGCACAATAAATTTAACGCCAAAGGTTTTGCAAACTGCCTGTACCTTTTGTGCAAGCTGCGTGTATTCCGCTTCGGTTAAATCCTTTTCGCGCAAAATAAGCGCTTTGGGGCGCAGTGCGCAGATTGTTTCTATCTGCTGCAAAAACGGCGCGCGGCTTATTTTTCTGTCCGTAACGCAAACAAAATTTTTATACATAACTGCCATCCGTAAGCACCGGCTGTAAGCCGGCTTTTTTTATGCTGCTAAACACCTCGTCCACGCTGCGGTTATCGTCAATTTCAAACTGCTCGTCGCCTTCGCGCTCCTGCTTGCTGTGCGTACCGATGCCCGTGCTTACGCCTGCGGAAATTTTCGTTGCCGCAATCTGCAAAAGATTATCGCGCACTCCGGCGCCTTCGCGGCTGGAAACGGTAATTCCCGCCTGCGGCATAAACAAACGGTAAGCACATACTGCCTGCACTAAATGCCGCAAATCTGTGCCGTTGGCTTCGGGCGGCAGTTCGTTGCCTTCCGCCGGGCGCAGGCGCGGGCACGAAAAGCTGATTTCCGCAGCCGGGTATTTGCGCTGCACCAAATATGCGTGCAAACCGCAGGCAAAAATATCGCGGCAAAAGCCGCTCAGCCCCATCAGCGGCGCAAACGCCACGCCGCGCATGCCGCCTTTTAACGCTCGCTCCTGCGTGTAAAAACGGTACGGAAACACACGCTTATGCCCGGCCAGATGCAGTTTGGCATAAGCATCAACATCGTAAGTTTCCTGAAACACCGTTACATAATCAGCCCCGCATTCGTGCAGGTACGCATATTCATCACTGTTCAGCGGGTATACCTCAAGCCCTACAACGGCAAAATACTTGCGCGCCAGCCTTACGGCAGAAGCAATATATTCCACGCCGCTCATGCTGCGGCTTTCGCCGGTTAAAAGCAAAATTTCACGCAGGCCGGTGGCGGCAATGGCCTGCATTTCGCGTTCCATGCCGTCTTCGTCCAGCTTTAAGCGGTTAATTTTGTTATGGCAGTTAAAACCGCAGTACACGCAGTAATTTTCGCAGTAATTGGCAAGGTACAGCGGCGTAAAAATGCTGCGCGCCGTGCCGAACCATTTAAAAGTAAGCTGCCGTGCCTGCTGCGCCATTTCTTCCAAAAACGGCAGCGCCGCCGGCGAAAGAAGCGCCGCAAAATCCTGTACCGTTTTGTGTTTGCGCATAAGCGCGGCCTTTACGTCCCGCTCCGTAAAAGCGTTAAAATCCACGCTGTCCGCCGCGTGCTGCACCTCGCGCAAAATATCCGATTCTATTACTTCCATTCCCGGCAGGTAGGCCATGCAGTCCTGCGCAGCTGCCGCAAGGTTTTGTTTTTCCTTCATCAGCGTCACTCCCCTATAAAGCCTGTCAGCGGGCTTGAAGCCGACGCACGCCCGGTTACTGCGCCAAGCCCGGCAAGGTAAGCTTTGCGCCCGGCATTAATTGCCAGCTTAAACGCTTCCGCCATGGCGGCAATATCGCCGCTGGTGGCAAGGGCAGTGTTGGCCATTACTGCAGCCGCGCCCATTTCCATTGCTTCGCACGCCTGCGAAGGAGAGCCGATACCGGCATCGACGATAACGGGCAGGTCAATTTCATCAATTAAAATCTTTATAAACTCTTTTGTTACCAGCCCCATGTTGCTGCCGATAGGCGCGCCAAGCGGCATTACGCAGGCAGCACCGGCATTTGCCAGGTCGCGCGCGGCGTTTAAATCGGGGTACATATAGGGCATTACCACAAAGCCTTCTGCCGCCAAAATTTCCGTTGCCTTAATTGTTTCGTAATTATCGGGCAGCAGGTATTTGCTGTCGCGGATTACTTCTATCTTTACAAAATTACTGCCGCATACCTCGCGCGCCAGGCGGGCAATGCGCACAGCTTCCTGTGCGGTGCGTGCGCCGCTGGTGTTGGGCAAAAGCGTAATGCCTTTAGGGATATAATCTAAAATATTGGCCATGCCGCCGTCGTTTACGCGGCGCAGAGCCAGCGTTAAAATTTCCGCACCGGCGTTTTCCACCGCCGCTTTAATAAGCTCCAGAGAATATTTGCCGCTGCCTAAAATAAAGCGGCTGGTAAATTTATGCCCGCCTAAAATAAGTGCATCTTCCATTGTTATTCCTCCAATCCTAAAATAAGTGCCAGAGCAAGGTTTGCCGCGTGTGCCGCACATAAGGCTGCCCGCGGTGCCGAAAGCCGTCCGCAGGTTTCTATGCCGCTTTCGCCGTCGCCGCACAAATAAAAGTTTTTGCTTATGCGCCGCGTTTTAATGGCGTTGCTGCGCCCTGCGCCCGCCAGCCCGCTGCACGCAATAAGCGTTTTATCCGCATAAGCGGCAAGCAGCGCGTTTACAAGCATGGCTTTGGTTTCCGGCCTGTCCACCGCTTCGCAGATAATGCCGTCTGCTTTAAAAACAGCGGCGGCGTTTGTTTCCGTAAGTTTTATATTTTCCGTTTTAATTTTAAGCGCCGGGTTAATTGCCAAAAGCTGCTCCGCCAGCGCTTCTGTTTTAAGCCTGCCCACGTCGCACAAAAAGTAATGCTGACGGTTTAAATTACTTTCGTCCACGCGGTCAAAATCAACCAGATGCAGGTACTGCACGCCCGCACGCGCCAAAAACACCGCTATGTGCGAGCCCAAACCGCCAAGCCCGGCAATACCCACACGCACTTGCGCAAGCTGCCCGTTAAAATCATCTGCCACGGCTTTAACCTCCTCCAACAAAACTTACAATTTCCAGTTCGTCACCGTCTTTTAAAACAGCTGCGCCAAATTCCGCACGCGGCACAATCTGCCCGTTGCGCTCCACTGCCACCAGTTCTGCGCGGTAGTTATGCTCAGCCAAAAATTCTGCCAGCGTCATACCGCGTTTAAGTTCAATGTCTTTTCCGTTAACGCGCATAGTTTCTCCTTTCCGCCGCAATTAAAAAAGCCCATGAAGAAGCCTGCACCCGCGGTGGTGCACCCCTTCATGAGCTTTGCTCACTCTAACGGCATATTAAATTGCAACTGCCTGATATAAAGAAACGGCAAGCACCAACAAGGCACTTGCCGTCATCTGCAAACATTCCCTACGTTGGCATTATCCAAATCAGGTTTAGGGTCGAAGCGCACAGCTTCCTCTCAGCCTATCTGTAAGCTCCCCTGTTCAGTTAAATTAAGTATAAAGTTTTGCGCCGCCGTTGTCAACCGCAAATTACAGCGTCAGCATTACGGCACACATTAATTTTGCACGCATAAACAGCGATTCCACATTGGCAAACTCGTCAACCGTATGGTTGCGCCCGCCTTTAACGCCCATGGCGCACACGGTAGGCACGCCAACCATGGTTGTATAGGCAGAATCGCTGCCGCCGCCAACGGTAATTGCTTTCGGACTGCCAAAGCCTTCTTCTTCATAAACTTTTTTAACAAGCTCAAACAATTCTTTGCTGCTTTCCAGTTCTACCATCGGCTGCATTAAAGATACCGGCGTCATTTTGCAGGTTACGCCGTCAACATAAACTTTATCGTTAATTTCCTGGAATTTGGCTTTCATTGCTTCCAGCATTGCCGGGTCGGTAAAGCGCATATCCACAATCATTTTGGCATACGCCGGTGCGGAGTTATGCACAGTGCCGCCTTCGATAACACCGATGTTTAAATTAAGCCCCTTGCTCCAATCGGTTAACGCTTCAATATCCAGAATTTTGTACGCCAGTTCTTTAATGGCGCTGCGCCCTTCTTCCGGAGCATTGCCTACATGCGCGCCGCGGCCGAAGGCTTCCATGGCAAAGCAGTACACGCCTTTGCGCGCCAGCACCAGGCTGTCATCCATAAAGCCGGTTTCAAAGTTAAAAGCATAAGCCGCGCCTTTGGCTTCTTCCATCATCTTACCGGCAAAATCGCTGTGCTTGTGCCCAACTTCCTCATCGCCTGCCAGAATAACCTTAACGCCGTATTTGTCAAAACCAACGCTCTGCAAGGCCTGCAAAGCATGAATGGCAAGAGTTACGCCGCCCTTCATATCCAGCGCGCCCGGGCCGTAAGCAGTACCGTCTTTAATGGTAAATGGACGTTTTTTGGTGGTTTCCGGGTCGTCAAAAACGGTATCCAGATGGCCTGTAAAAATTACAAAAGGTTTATTTTTGCAGTCGCCAAACTCGCTTACCAGCATATTGCCTGCATTTTCGTGTTCAATAATGCGGGTTTTGCCGCCCATGCCTTCCAAAATGCCGGCAACCTTTGCCACAATGGCATCAACGCCCGGCTTGTTGCCGGAGCCGCTGTCCATCATAACAAGTTCTTCCCACATTTTCATCATACCGTCACGATGTTCATCAATATAACCAAAAGCCTTTTCTTTCATATCCAAGATTGTTCTCCTCCAGTTAGCAGGAAATGCCCATAAAATTAAGTATAATTCTTACAATAATCATCGACAGCAAAGCATCGATAACGGGAATTGCCAAAAGCAGCGCGTGGTGTTTCGGGTTAGCTCCGGATGTTAATACGCAGCGCGCAAAGTGCCCGACCAGCGTGCCCATGGTAATCGTCGCCGGGAACAAAATAGTCGCCTGCGCCGCATTGATAATGCCTTCGGCGTAGAGCGATGCCGCCGTTGCAGCACCGGCAGCCTTGGCAAAAAAGGCGGAAATCAAAGCTACAATCGCCGCGCCCGGCAGCCCAAACAGTGCCATAACCGGCGCAACAGCATCGGCAATAATATTCATCAAGCCAGTAATGTTAAGGAACAAAATCAGCGCATACGCCAGCACCATAGCAGGCATAATATTTTCAACGCCGACGTAAAAACCCTTCTTGCAGCCGGCCATAAATTCTTCAAGCAGTGTTTTCTTTTTAGCAGCAGCTTCAGCCATTATGCAGCACCTCCAGCTTTTTTGCGTTTAAACAGCAGGTAAAACCTGATGATGTTCGCACCAATAATTTTAACGATAATTTCAACCATAAAGATAACGCCGAAGGACAGCAGCGAAATCGGCATCAGCGGCGCGCCGCAGTTAATGGTGTTAGCCAGCGTGCCGGAAGCGGCGTACTGATAAGCGACAAAAATGGTGCGCTCATCGTCGGTAATTTTGCCTTCTTCGTAAAGTTCACGCGTAATAACGGCACCAACGTCCGTAGTGGTAAAGCTGCTGATAAACGCCAGCCCCACATAACCCGGCAGGCCCATCAACGGGCGCAGCAGCGGGCGGATAATACGTTCGGCGGCAAGCAGGCCGCCCTGCGATTCAACCGCACGCACAAAGCCCAGTGCCAGAATAACGGTAGGCATCAGCGTAATGGCAAACATAAAGCCTTCGCTTGCGCCAATACCGCCCTTGCCGATAAAGGTAAAGCTGTCGGCAATTTTGCCGAACTTGCCAACTAAAACAGTAAAGTCAAAAGCGCTCCACGGGCCTGCTTCCCTCAAAGCGCCGCTGAACGACAGCGCGATAACGATAAAGCTCAGCCAGCCGCGCCAGGTAAGATGATGCTCGTAATCCTTCTCATCAACAGTGGTTACTTTATTTTCAGCCACAATAATCCCCCCTGATTATAATTTTAAAACGGTGCCGATAAACACTTTGGCACGCATAAACAGCGATTCCACATCGGCAAATTCATCAACCGTATGGTTCAAGCCACCTTTTACGCCCACGGCGCACACAGTCGGCACGCCAACTTTGGTGGTATAGGTAGCGTCGCTGCCGCCGCCAACCATAATCGGTTCAGGATTGCCGAAGCCGTTTTCTTCGTAAACAGATTTGTAAACCTCAAACAGCTTCATGCTGCCGTCAAGGCGAACCATCGGCTCAAGCCCCGCCAGCGAAGTCATTTTGGTAGTAACGTCTTTAATGTAAACCTTGTCGGCAACTTCCTTAAACTGCGCTTTCTTCTTTTCAAAGTCCGCCGGGTCAAGGTAGCGCACGTCCACAACCATTTTAGCGTAGCCCGGCACCGCATTGGCAACCGTGCCGCCTGCAATCGTGCCCACGTTAATGGTCGTGCCGGTTTCCCAATCGGTCAGCGCGTCAAGGTCAACCGCCTTATGCGCCAGCTCCACAATCGCGTTGCGCCCGTTCTGCGGCTCATTGCCCGCGTGTACGCTGCGGCCGTAGGTTTCAAGGCTGAAACGGTAAAAACCCTTGCGCTCCACAACAACATTGTCATTCATAAAGCCGGTTTCAAAATCGAACGCAGCAGTCGCGCCCTTAAACTCAGCCATCATTGTTTCCGCAAGGTCGCTGCTCTTGTGGCCGGTTTCCTCATCGCCCGCCAGCACAACCTTAAACGCGTACTTGTCAAAGCCTTCCGCCAAAAGCGCCTGCAAACCAAAAATGCCCAGCGTAACGCCGCCCTTCATATCCAGCGCGCCCGGCCCGTAAGCACGGCCGTCCTTAATGGTAAAGGGGCGGGCTTTGGTTTCCTCCGGGTTGCTGAAAACCGTATCCAGATGCCCCGTTAAAACTATAAACGGCTTATTAGCACAGTCGCCAAACTCACTAACAACGGCGTTGCCGGCGCTCTCATGCTCAACAATGCGCGTTTTGCCGCCCATCGCCGTCAGCACGTCCGCCACTCTGGCAACAACCTTATCAACACCGGGTTTATAGTCAGAGCCGCTGTCTATGCTGACCAGTTCTTCCCACATTTTCAGCATCTCACTGCGATGCGCGTCGATATACGCAAACGCATTTTCCTTCATACCCATTTTGATTCCTCCTCGTTTAATTACTAAAACAGAATCCGCCAAAGCGGCAAACACCATTTCAAAAACTTGTACTTTAACAGTTTAAAGTAACATTATAAATATAAAAATAACAAAAATTCACAATTCCGTCAAGAAAATTTTGTATAACAAACTTTACATTTTGCAGATTTTTGTAATTTATTTTCAGTACATTACGCTGCAAATAAAAAAGCATAACACAATTAAACTACCAGCAGTCCAATATGCCGCACATAAAACGCCCTTCCGCTTGCGCGGATAATAAAAAAAGCCCGCAGCACACGCCGCAGGCAGATTAAACTTTGCTGATATTTTATTGCAGGTTATTTTAAAAACACAAACTCCGTATCCGTCGATAAGACTTCATCAAAACTGTAACCATTGACGGTGAAGTTTTTAACATCGTCAACGCGCTGCACGTTGTTTTCCGCACAGCAGCGTACCATCTCGCCGCGCGCCATCTTGGCTTCCGTCGCCTTAACCTTAATTTTGCCGTTTTGCAAACTGCCGAAAACGCAGGTAACAAAACGCACGCCGCCCGTCACATACGGCTCAATCGCCTTGCTGTATTCCTTACTGGCCAAATTCAAAACCTCGCTGTCGTTTTTCACCAGCTCGTCATACAGGCAACGCCCCCAAAAAGCGTATAAATTTTTTGCTCCGCCGCATGCCAAACGCGCCTGCATCTCCAAACGGTAAGGCACAACGCCGTCAAACGCCTTTAAAATACCGTAAAAGCCGCTCAAAATTTTTAAGTGACTGTCCAAATACGCCAGCGCCGCCTCATCCAGAACATTCGGCGCAAGGTGTTGGTACTGCAAACCGTCGTAACTAAATACGGCGGGCGTTAAATTACGGCGCAAATCCATCTTTTGCAGGCGGTTGTAATTCAGCTCCGCAAGCGCATCGTTGCACTGCCACAAATTTTGCAGCGCCTTGTAATCCAGCGCGCGCATCGCAGCCAAAAGTTCTTCGGTTTTAGCCAGAAACACCGGCAGCGACACCGCGCCAATATCGTCATTATCCACGCGCATCTTCTTCGCCGGCGAAATTATAATCTGCATAGGTTAGTCCTTTAAAATTTTCCTTTCAGTTCTTTCTCACGCTGCCGCGCATACTTAAACACCAGCCAGAAAAACTTAGCCGTTGTAAAAAACATAGCCCAACCCGCCCGGCTGAACCGCGCAGTTGAACGAATCCTGTTTGCTTTTAACAAATGCCCCGCCAGCACCCCGGCAAGCATAATTTTAATAAGTTTCAATGGCATGGTAGGCTCCAAAAATTATAACCTAATTATTAGTCTCTCTTTTATAAAATTCACTCAACACTACAAGCAATCCCAAAACAAGCCAATACATTTTTATTACAGCAGAATTACCGACATTATATTCTGTAAATCCTTGCAATAATAAACAAACCGTTGCCGACACAATCATTAGCGCATAAACATTTCTTACCTTAACCCAAGTAATTAAATTTTTGAAAATAATATAACCAAACATAATTACAAACCCCGCAAAACCAACAATACCATTTTCTGCCAGCATTTGCATAAAATTATTGTGTGCATGTCCTAATTTTGGTTCTTTAGCTTGCGGTGATATATATTTTTGCTGATAATTTTCAGTATATTGCCCTAAACCAACACCTAAAACCGGATGGTCTTTAAACATGTTCCAAGCACTTTGCCAGATAAGTATACGTTCGGTATTGGACTGATACTTATCAAAATCATCAATAGTATCCAAACGATGCATGAATTTAGGATTATTTACCAAAACCGTACTAATTAATGCAACGAAAATAATACTTACAGCTAAATTACGTTTGCTTTTAAACATATAATAAATTAATAGCACCGCACTAACTATAGCAACTGCCAACCACGCTCCACGCGTAGCATTAAAAACTAGCCCGGCACTGCAAATACAAAAGGCTAATCCAGCCAGCCAATAATACTTACCCAATAACTTCCTTTCAAAAAATTCAATTAAAAGCAGCGGTAAAAAAATACAGAACCAGCCACCTAAAGTCATTGGATGTCCATAAAAACCATTAGCTCTGCTCATGCCTGATAATCCCTGATAAACAGCAAATACAGAAGTAACCGTAATACCTGCAAAACCGGCCAGCATCACCTTTTGTGCATCACTGTAATTATTTAGCAAAAATATTACAACAACAAATGGCATAAAACGCCAAATCCACATATCCGCCCAACGCTTTAAACCATACACAATATCATCACTGAATAAAGCAGATATAAACATTGTAGTAACAAATAAACATACGGCTATAAAATATTTTTTATATTCCGAATTAATATTTGCCTTTTTTTGATATGTTTTAACGAAAAAACAAAGCGTTAAAATACCTAAAAAAATATTACCTGCTGCAATTGAGATAAAAGAGCCAAAAATAAATACTACAGCAATTATTGATGTCAACGAAGTTAGCAAATAAATCTCTCCTTAAAATTATTGACCCATTAGACTTTTAATATTTTAGATAAAAAATCAGCTTTTCTTAATCTCAATAATTGTCTAATAATTGATTTACCTTTCATACTTTCAGCAGGTTGTGGCATAGTTTCATTTTTAAAAGCAGTTAAAGCCAAATAATAATAATACTTATCATTAAATCCATTATACATTTTAAATTGCCATGGTTTATAGCTTCCTGCATAATGTAAAATTGCAATATTTGATTTTGCTTCAAGTGCGCTATTACGCATTTTTTTATTAAACATAACTTTGTTAAACAAATAAAATACCGGTGGAATTACATTCCAACGTAATTCTAACTCTTTCCATCTATGCATAAAAAGCTTGTTAAGCGCGTCCTGGTCATGGTGCGGAAAATGATTGCTATTTATAATTTCTAAAATTTGTTTTGTATAATCTTCTTTTCGCCATTCTTTTAAATTTATGATTAAAACACCAGAATTAAAGTACTTTTCTCCTATAGGTAAGCCAATAACATCTGCTTTTTGTTTACATAATCTTCCTGACGCCATAATTCCATAATCAGGAACAGCTGCTAAAGGCAGATTTTCCAAATCAATCTTCCATAATTTTTTTATATCATCATACACAAGCAAATCAACATCCAAATAAATAACCTTTTCAATATCATTTGGTAAAATATCAGCCAATACCAATCTAAAATAGGCGGCCTTGCTTACATGACCACTTAAATAAACATTATTGAATTTAGCTTTAGGTACACTAATAAACTCTATTTGAGATTTAAAAGAGACTGCTGTATTTTTTAATTTTTCTATTTTATCTTTTGATATATTATCATTTATAACATAAAAACAAACTTTTTCTGTTGTTTTAGCCATAATTGAAGCTATAACAACAGCAATATGCTGAGCAT